>Ga0209753_1000307_pt1 | contig 20124 bp, 10 predicted proteins | sample METZYME_3_550m_FD_187550 | JGI IMG/M metagenome (GOLD analysis project Ga0209753, IMG submission 187550) | Marine microbial communities from oxygen minimum zone in mesopelagic equatorial Pacific - METZYME_3_550m (SPAdes) (version 2) | ecosystem: Environmental > Aquatic > Marine > Oceanic... | reverse complement strand
TGAAGCAATACCCAGAAGCCCTGGAGACTTACCGCAGTTATCTCGCCATCGTGCCGGATGCGGATTCCGAGATCAAACAACTCGTCAACAGCCTCGAGGAATATCTCAAGCCGGAACCCGAACCGGAACCCGAACCGGAACCGGTCGCCGAGCTCGAACCGGAGCCAAAAGAAGAGGTGAAACCGGAGCCGACGGTCGCCGAGGTCGAGCCGGAGCCAACCCACGAGCCGGAGCCAACCCACGAGCCGGAGCCAACCCCCGAGCCGGAGCCTGCCAACGTCGTGATCGTTGAGCCGCCCACTGAAGAGCCCAAGCCGGAACCGGCCGCACCAGAACCGGAAATCGTGACCGTGAACGAGCCCGCGCCGCTACCGGTCCCGGTGTCCAAGCCGGAACCGGCCGCAACCCAGGTGGAACCGGCCGAGCCGAGCGAACACACACCAGAACCGGAAGTCGGCCAAGCGGACACCACCGCCGAGCCGGAGCCGGCCAAGGACTGGAAGCGGCGGCTCAACCCGATGAACTGGTTCGGCGGTGACAACGAAAAAACAACAGCCGAGCCGGAGGAGGCCGCAACCCAAGTGGAACCGGTCAAGCCGAGCGAACCCGCGCCGGAACCGGAGCCGGCCAAGAACTGGAAGCAGCGGGTGAACCCGCTGAACTGGTTCGGGGGCGACAACGAAAAAACAACGGCCGAGCCGAACAAGAAAACCAAATCGCAAGTTTCCTGGCGCTCGCGCACCGCCATCCCGACCACGCCGCTGCCCAGCCCCAGGCTGTTGGCCAAGGCCTCCACGAACACCGTGAAGGTGGCCAACGTTCTGCCCAGCGCGGTTGCTTTCCCACGCTACAAATACCTGAGCCCGACCCTGCCCAATAGCGGTGACCGGCAGGTGGCCAAGGCTTATTTCGACGACGGCGCAACAGCCCAGAAAACCGAGGAATGGCAGCGGTCCAAGGCCGCGTACATCGAGGCAGCCAAGGCCGACCCGGCCTGGTTCGACGCCCGGTTCGAGCTTGGCCAGGCGGCCTTTTACACCGGGGATACCGACCTCGCGTTGCAGTCGTTCGAGCACGCCCTGGCCATCGATCCGAACGACGGACCGGCGCGGTTCAACTTCGCCATGTCGCTCGCGCAGGGGAACTACTACGCCGACGCCGCAAGCGAGTTTGAAACCTACCTGCAGTTCGATCCGGACAACGTGCAGGCCCACTTCGAGGCCGGCAAACTGTACGCCGGGAAGCTCAATGACGTGGCCCGAGCCAGCGTCCATTACAAGCGCGTGATCGGCCTCCAGCCAGGCCACCCACAGGCGGTCACCATCCGTTACTGGCTCATTCGCAACAAGGCCAACTAACTCAACCGCCGGAGTTGCCTTGCCCGTCATCCCACAGACCACGATCGAGCAGGTCCGCAACGCAAGCGACATCGTCGATGTCATCGGCTCGTACCTCAAGCTCAAGCGTGCCGGCACGAACTTCGTCGGCCTCTGCCCGTTTCACAAAGAGAAAACGCCCAGCTTTAACGTCTCGTCGTCCAAGCAGATTTTCCACTGTTTCGGCTGCCACAAGGGCGGCGACGTGTTCACGTTTCTGCGCGAGTTCGAGAATCTCTCCTTCGTCGAGTCGGTGCAGCGCCTGGCTGAGCGGGCGCGCATCCCGATCGAGTTCGAGATGACGCCCGGCCAGCGCGAGGAAGGCTCACTCCGTGAAAAACTCCGCACCCTGCATGAGCAGGTGGCCGAGCGCTGGGAAACCACGCTGGCTAACGACGCACGCGCCGGGGCCGCCCGCGACTATCTGGCCAAGCGCGGCATCAGCGACGAGGCGGTCAGGCGCTTCCGCATCGGCTTCGCGCCGAACGAGTGGGACGACACCATCAACTGGGCCAAGTCGAAAAAACATGACATTGGGCTCCTCGAGAAGGGCGGCCTCGCCATCGCCGGCGACAAGGGCCACTACGACCGGTTTCGCGGACGGCTCATTTTCCCGATCTGCGACGAGCAGGGCCGCGTGATCGGTTTCAGCGGCCGCGTGCTCTCCGAGGAACAGAAGGGCGGCAAATACATCAACTCCCCAGAGACGCCGATTTTCAGCAAAAGCCGCGTGCTCTACGGGCTCGACAAGGCCAAACGGCCGATCCTCGACGCCAAGTCGGTCATCGTCTGCGAGGGTCAGCTCGACACCATCGCCTGCCATCTGGCCGACATCGAGAACACCGTCGCGCCACAGGGCACCGCGCTCACCGCCGATCATGCCCGCATCCTCAAGCGCTACGCAGAGGAGGTAGTCCTCTGTTTCGACTCCGACACCGCAGGACAACAGGCTATGCTGCGCTCGCTCGATGACCTAATCGCCAGCGGCCTGGCCGTCCGTGTCGCCGACTTACAAAAGCCGCATGATCCCGACAGCTTCATCCGCGAAAACGGCGTCGATGCCTTCCGAGGGTTGATCGCCGACGCGCCCGGCTGCTTCGACTTCCTGCTCGACTACCACTGCCGAGTGCACGATGCCAGTTCCGACCGCGGCCGGGTCAACATCGTGCAGGAAATGCGCGATGCCGTACAAAAGACCGCCAACCAGGTGCTGATCGACACCTACGCGCAAAAAGTCAGCCGCCGGCTCGACGTTGATGCCGATGCCGTGCGTGCCGAGTTCAAGAAAAAGAAGCGCGGCTTCCAACGACTGGAACCGGAGCACGACGAGCCGCCGCCCGGGGAGGCCGAACAACCGATGGCCAAGCCGACCCCGTTGGAGTTCTGGCTGCTCAAGCTGGCACTCATCGACCAGGACTCCACCGAGTGGCTTGAGGCGCACCTCGACCTAGATTGGGTGGCGCATCCCGCCGTGCGTGAAATCGTGCAGCAAAGCTTTGCTCTGCACGTCGAGAAGCCCGATGCCGGCATGCCGGAGCTGCTCGGCACTTTGCAGTCCGACCCATTCAAGCGTCTAGCCACTGAGGCCGTGGCCGACGGCCGCACCATCCCCGACCCTGCCAGACAGTTGAATGACATCGTGCTGCGGCTGCGCAACCAATTCATCGAGAGCCGACTGGCCGGGATCAAGCGCGAATTCGCCGGCGCGAGCGACGACCAATTGGCCAAGCTCATCTCCGAGCGAACGCAGTTAAAAGAACTCACCCTCCACCCCCTCGAACCCCTCGCCGGCTCCTGAGCGCGCCTGGCCAAACGCTCACTCCAGGCCCAGCTGGCGGGAAAAATAGACGTACTCCAGCGCATAGCGCCGGGCGTGTTGCTTTAGGTTCGCGCCGGCGGCGTGGCCGCCCTCCGTGTTTTCAAAATACAGGACCGGATGCCCCTGCTCGCGCATTCGGGCAACCATCTTTCGCGCGTGGCCAGGGTGGACCCGGTCATCCTTTGTTGAGGTCTCGATGAACACTCTCGGATATTTGCGGTCGGGAAACACGTTTTGATACGGCGAATACTTGAGGAGTGCCTCGCGCATTTTTGGATCGCCGGGATCGCCGTACTCGGCCGCCCAACTCGCACCAGCCAGCAGCTTGGTGTAGCGCAGCATGTCCAGTAAGGGCACGCGACAGACGACCGCATTGAGCAGATCCGGCCGCTGCGTGAAAATGGCGCCAACCAGCAGTCCCCCGTTGCTGCCGCCGGAAATACCCAAACGCCTGGGCGAGGTGATGCCGCGTCTGGCCAAGTCCTCCGCCACGGCGATGAAATCGTCGTAGGCCCGCTGGCGATTGGTTTTCAGTGCCGCCTTGTGCCAGCGCGGCCCAAACTCGCCGCCGCCACGGATGTTCGCCACCGCGTAGGCGCCGCCGCGCTCAAGCCAGAGTTTGCCGATGGTCGCCGAGTAACTTGGCTTGAGCGAAATCTCGAATCCGCCATAGCCGTAAAGGATTGTCGGTGTCGAGCCGTTGAGCTTCAGCCCTTTACGATGAATCACAAAGTACGGCACCGCCTCGCCATCCGCGCTCTTCACCATGTGCTGGCCAACCTGCAATTCATCGGACCGAAAACGCGGTGGCAACGACTTGAGCAGCGTCAGCGCATTCGCCCCGGCATCGTACTCGCTCAACCGATCTGGCGTGATGTGGTCCTCGTAATTGACCAGCACCGTGCTGGAATGTGGGTTCGCCGCCGAGACTGACACCGTGCCGTTAGCCGGCAACGGCAATGGCGCTGAACTCCACCTGCCGGTATCATGGTCCGCCCGAAAGCGCAGGATGCGGCCCTTCACGTTTTGCAACAGGGCCACGTATAGACCGCTACGCGAGACGGCGACGCCCGAGATGCTCGTCCGGTCGTCCGGCGTGTAAACGGTCTCGACACGTGGCAGCTTTTCGCTCGCCTGAAACGCCGAGACGCTGATCGCCAGCAGCGCGCCCTGCGGAAATGTCAGCCCCTGCACATCCCACGCTTCGCGCAAGGTAAACAGGATTCGCCCGGCGTAAAACCCGGCTAGGTCGGCCGAATCCTGCAACGGCAACCGCCGGAGTTTCCCGTCGTCGCCGATGAGGTGATACGCGCCGGTGTAAAACGTCAGCGACTGGTCAATCATCGGCAGGGTCTCCTCGCCTGAATCCATTACGCGCGGCCAAATGCCGATGTCCTCCCGGCGTCCCTCGAACACCGGCTCGGCCCTGGCCAGAGGCGTACCGCGTTTCCAGCGTTTGACGATGCGCGGATAGCCGGACTCGGTCAGCGTGCCATCGCCCCAGTCAGTGCCGACAAGCAGCGTGTCGCGATCCAACCACGCTACGCCGGACTTGGCCTGCGGCAATGCGAAGCCATCCTCGACGAAGCTCTTGGCCAATGCGTCGAATTCGCGATGTACTGACGCGTCGGTTCCGCCTCGCGAGAGCTTAACAAGGCAGCGTTCATAGCCGGGAGCGAGCCACGCGATGCCCTTGTAAACCCAGTTTTCATTCTCGGCCTTGGCCAGAGCATCGACATCAAGCACCGTCTCCCACTCAGGCTGGGCGGCGCGGTATGAGGCCAGCGTGGTGCGTCGCAGGATGCCCCGCACATGCTCCGTATCCTGCCAGAAATTGTAGATGTGCCTCCCGCGAATCGAGCCGTACGGGATACGATCCTTGGCATTCAGCAACTCGCCGGCCTGTTCAAGGAAGCGATCGTAACGCTCGTCGGATCGGAGTTCGGCCATGGTTTCGCGGTTGCGCTCCTCGACCCACTCGAGAGAGAGCCTGCCTTCCACCTCCTCCAGCCAAAGGTAGGGATCGTCGAGGATCGGAGCCGGCTTGGTTTCGCTTTCAGCCAAGGTCGCGCCTGCCATGATTAGTCCACAAAAAAACCAAGTTGCTCTCCTCATTATTTGCCCGAAACTCTAACTCGCCAAGCCGCGTGACACAACTAGGCGCTTAGCCAAGCCTACTTCTTCTCAAGGTCCTTGCGCGGGAAAAGGGGGATCGGCTTGTTGCAGATGTGGCCGCTGGACAGGCCGCCCCACTTGGCTAGGTCGAAGTTCGCCGGCGAGTCGTCGATGCCAAGCTGCCCGAAGATTTTCTCGGCTGTCTCCGGCACAACCGGCCAGATCAGCACCGCCAAGACACGACACGCCTCGGCTAGATTGTAGAGCACCTCGTTGAGCCTATCGGCTTGATCCTCCTGCTTGGCCAGCTTGAACGGCGCCGTCTGCTCGACATATTGGTTGGCGCGATCGACCAGTCCCCAGACGCTCACGAGCGCCGCTTGAATCTGGTGCGACTCGTAATTTTTCCGGGCTTTAGCAATCCATTTTTCGGCGTCGACCGAGAGTTCGTCGGAGGTCGTCTCAAGCGTGCCGTTTCGATAACGGTTGAGCATCGAGAGCGATCTGTTGACGAGGTTGCCCAGGCCGTTGGCCAACTCCGCGGAGTAGCGGGCCTGAAAACTTTCGTCGGTCCAGTTGCCGTCCGGACCGATGTCCAGTTCGCGCACGACGTAGTAGCGAAACGCATCGACGCCCCACTCGTCGATGACCGCGACGGGATCGACGACGTTGCCGGTGGTCTTGCTCATCTTCTGGCCGTCCTTCTGCCACCAACCATGCACAAGCACCTGCTTGGGCAAAGGCAACTCCATGGCCTTTAGCATGATCGGCCAATAGACGGCGTGAAACTTGAGAATATCCTTGCCGATGACGTGAATGTCCGCCGGCCAAAGCGTTGGCGCATCCGGCTTGGTCTCGAGACCGATCGGCCCGGCCGCCGCCTCGTCGCCCAGTGAAGCCGGGATGCTGGCGTAGTTACTCAACGCATCAAACCAAACATAGGTGACGTATTCCTCGTCGAACGGAAGCGGAATCCCCCACTCGAGCCGCTCTTTAGGACGGGTGATGCAGAGATCCTCGAGTGTGTTGTTTTTGAGAAAGCCAAGCACCTCGTTTCGTCGCGTCTCCGGCTGGACGAAGTCCGGGTTCGCCTCGATGTGGTCGATCAGCCACTGCTGCTGTTCGCCCAGTTTGAAGTAGTAGTTGTGCTCCACCAACTCAGCGACCTCGCCGTAGATAGGATCGAATGTGCCATCTTCGCGCCGGTCTTTCTCGGTCAAAAAGGTCTCCTGCTGGGCGGAGTAAAATCCACGATACTCGGCCTGGTAGAAGTGGCCGGTGTCGTACAGTTTCTGCAGCGCCGCCCCGACAAACACTTTGTGGCGTTGCGACGATGTGCGAACGAAGTCGGCATTTGTAAGGTTCAGCCGGTCGGCAAACCTCTCCCAGACTACCGCAAAATCATCGCAGTACGCCTGCGGATCTTTGCCATCGGCCTTGGCTGCGGTCTGAACCTTTTGGCCGTGCTCATCGAGGCCGGTCAGGTAAAACACCTCCTGCCCCAGGCTGCGATGCGTCCGGGCGATGATGTCGGTGATGATTTTCTCGTAGGCGTGTCCGAGGTGGGGTTCCCCGTTGACATAGTCGATGGCGGTGGTCAGGTAAAACCGTTTACTCATCCGAGGCGCAGTATGGGCCCTTGGCCAAGCGCTTGGCAATCACGGGGTGCCCGCTTGGCCAAGCGGGATCAATTTTCTTTCGGCTTGGGGTTGAAGTTGAGTTTGCCGAACGGATTGCAGGACGCCTCAAAATATCCAGCAACCGTCTCTCCCTCATTGCGACTCGCTGCAGTCAATTTGAGTTCACCCTTGGCCCAGCCGATTCGTTTGAATTTGACTGATCCCTGTCTGCCCATCCGGACAAAACCCCAAATGGTAAAGCCGTCGATCGGGATACTGTCGGACACCTTGTAAAAGCCGGGATCGACCATCAGGTTGACCATCACTTCCTGCTGGGAGTCATTGAGTCTACCGACTGCTGAAATCACGGGGAACCCATATCGCGATGTGCCCTGGGTTGACGCGGCATGCGCTCGCATGTCGGTGATCTCAATCGGCTCACCGCCATGGATCAATTCAATGATGCATTGACCGATCTTGTTTTCAAAAGAGAAATCGCCCGCCTCTGCCCACTTGGTGTTGAACGTGCACTTCATTGTCAGTGACTTCGACTTCGCGGAGGTCGGACCACTGCGCATCTTTTTAGGCCAAAGCGGAATGGGCCCGGTTAACTCCACGCCCAGCATGTTTCGTCTCTTGGAAATAAAACGACGCACCGAATCAACGGCTGGATCATACAGTCTCGGCGGCAAATGGGTGTGGGACCGCAGCATTCTTGTAAGTTTGTCTAGTTTCGCCTGCAGAGCCTGCTCGTCCCATACCTCGTCTAGCACCTTGAGTAACTCGGATCGGTAACGCTCTCGACCTTTCTCGGTTTTGTAGAGTCGATGCGCGACAACCCCCTCTGCCATGACGGACATTGGTGTGCCGGCCTGGCTGGCTTTGCCACTGCGCGCCCGAAACACACCGTCGGCGCCCCATGGAATGAACTTGAACCGGCCGGACTCTGGGTCGTGGTAGATGAAAAAGTTATTCTGGTTGCCAGAGTACCCGTCGTTGAAGCCAATCAGGCCTTCCATCGCCCAGTAGCGGTAAAAATCATCGAGATTGACCAGTTTGCCGACAGCGTCAAAAAGTTGTTCATCCGGCACCGCCAGCGCCTTGGTCGCCTTGAGCAAGTCGTTGCGATCGTTTGTTTTGGCGTTTGTCTTGGCGTCAAACGTGCCGACTGCCTTCTCGGTGAAGTCGCTAATCTGCCCCTCGTAAAGGTTCCCACTAGCCTTGGTAAAATGACGCTTGAGAAAATCCTTTCGCACCGATTCAACGTGACTGTAAACCCCTAGATATTCGCCATTGACCGTGACGCGCGCGAAGCTGCATTGCGGTGCCGGTATGCCCGCTTTGCGGAACAACTCGTACGCCATATGCTGTTTCACCAGCGATGCATCGGTGTCGTTGTTGTTCAGTGTCATCAATGAGACACCCTCGAATTCCTGCTCTGTCCCAAACTTGTCGAAGTTGATTTTGATCGATGGACGTTGGGCATTCACGGAACCGAGTAATCCCTTCTTGCGCAGTCCCACATTCTTGAACAGCTTGCCCCCTATGGTGACATTGCCTTTGAAATAGTGGTACGGATTGGGTCGCGGCTTGCCTGGTTTGCGGGGGGTGATCAACCCGAAAAGATCGTGATGCTCATACCTCATCTTTTTCCAGTCCGCAGCCGGCATCGCAACCTTCACATCAAGCAACCGGTCAACCTCAAACGGATCCGCCTGAACCGGGATATTGGCACAAGGCAGCAGGAGGAAAGGCACAATCGCAATCTGAACGAAACTCAATCGTGACATTTGTCAGCTGCGGCGAGGGTGAGGAAACATGGTAACTCTACAAGTACATTTCAGAGGGAATAAGCCTTAATTCCGGATCGGCTGGCCAATGCGCAGGTAGGCGAAGAAGTCACGGAGCTGCTGGTCAGTCAAGCCGGCGAGCAACCCCTCCGGCATCAGGCTTCGCGGACTCACATACGTCGACTCGACTTGGGACTGCTCGACCACCGTATCGCTGCCGTCGATGCCGCGCAGGATCAGCAGCTTGTCGGTGCGATCGGTCAGGAAACCGCTGAGCAGCCGACCGTCACGGGTTTGCACGTGCATTTGCTCGAAGCCTTCACGGATTTCTCGGCTCGGGTCGAGGATACCCGGCAGAAGCGTGTCGAGATCGTTCCGCTGATAATGGGTGAGGTTCGGGCCAATCTGTCCCCCTTTGTGGAACAACTTGTGGCAGGCCGCGCAGCGCTGCATGTACAACTCGCGTCCGCGATACGGACTGCCGGGCCGCCCCTCCACCACCGAACGCACCCGGGCAATCTCCGCTGCCTGGGTGGTCGGCTTGGCTTCGCCTGCGCTTGGCCAAAGATTTCTCGCTTGGGCGGCGACGCTGCCGCCATGAGCCAACAACACTTCCACCGTTGACGCCGCGATGTCGCGCTTGGCCAAGCTGCCCGACTTGACAGCGGCCAACAACCGGCGACTCCACGCGGGGCGACTGGCCAGGAATGAAATCGCCGCCGGTCTGGCTGCTGCAGGAAATTCTGGATACCGCCCGACAACCGCCTGGCCAAGGGAATCATCGACGAATCGTTGCAGCGCCAACAACCCGGCCACAACCACATCGGCATTGGGTTCCGTCTGCACAAGAATCAAGAGCGATGGCTTTAAACCGTCGGCCTTGGCGTCGCCCGCGGCGCGGATGAGTTCGATCCGATCCTTGGCCGGCTGGTTGGCGTTGGCGATGACGGACAGCGCCTGGCCAAGCGCGGCGGAGTCGCCCAGCCGGACACGCAATACCAGCGGCGGCTTGTCAAGCTGCCGCAATTGCTCGATCAATTCGTCCGGCAACCGCGGCAGCGCCTGGCCCTCGAGCGCCTGGGTGAAACCGGCCATTAACTTGTCGCGGTGCAGCTGGGTCGGCGCGTTCTTCAGCAACCCGGCGCAGCCGATGAAATCATCCTGCCGGCCCCGGGCCGCCAAGCGGCGCATGAGTCGCTCGAGGATGTGCCGCTCGACCATCGGTTGCCGAAAAAACGATCCGTCGCGGAACAGCTCAAGCACCGCGCCGCGGTCGTTTTCGCAGTGCCGCTCGAGCACCCACCAACATTGCAGCGGGATAAACGGATCGTCGATGTCGTCGGTGCGTCTGAGTAGCCCGGTCGCCAGCCCAAGCGCCTGGTCGCGCGGGAGCCGCATCGCCGTGCCGGCGATCTGCGAGCGCACCTCGGAATGCCCCTCGCGCTTGGCCAAGCGGCGGACGGCACTGAAAAAACCGGTGGACAATTCGCGTTGATCGCCGCGAAGCCGCACGGCCCAGGAGCGGACGTGCGGGTACGGATGCCCGAGCAGCTCGGCGGCGAGTGCATCATCGAGTCCACCGGCCTGATGCAGCGCCCACAGTCCGTGCAAGGCGACCCGGCCCGTCCCGGCTTTGATCTGTTGTTGCAGCTTGGCCTTGGTCGCAGCGTTGGCGCGTTGGCCCAGCAGGCGCACGGCGGTTTGCCGATGCCACTTGTTTGGGTGCGCCAAAAGCCCGATGAGTTGCCCGTCGGTTTTTGCACGGAGGTTGGTATCGGCGACGAGTGGCTTGGCCTCGGCGCAGAGCCGATAAATGCGGCCGGAGGTGGGGTCGATCTGGCTTTGGTAATGTTGGCCGTGCGCGATGTAGCGCTCGTAAAAATCGGCGATGAGCGCTGAGCCGTCCGGGGCGTTGGCCATGTAAACCGGCCGGAAGGCGACGTCGGAATTTTTCACCGGGAAGCCAACGTCGCGCGTGATGAACGATGCGCCGCGCACGCTGCGTTCGCTCAGCACCAAGTGACGATGCAGCGGGTCGGCGCCGAGGAGTTTGCCCTGCCATGCGTCCGGCATGGCGGAGCCGTTGACGGCGATGACGTTGTGGGAGAAACGCGGGATTTCACCGCCGGGCATCATTGGCAGTTCGCCGAATGCGAACGGATTGTCTGGCGGCCCAAACTTGCCCGGGCTTTTACCCTGCTTGAGGTAGAGGCCACTTTGCACGTAATGAAAACCGCGCGTGCCGCCGCCGTTGTGACCGGAAAACAACCGGCCGACAGTATCGAACTCCAGCCCAAACACGTTGCCGCCGCCTTCGGCGAAAATCTCGAACTCGCGCGACTCAGGGCGGTAACGCCAAACCATGCAGCCCTCGAAGTGAACCCCCGTTGTGCCCAGCGGATCGATGCCGGGCCGGGTGACGCGGCAACTCACCGTGCTGCCCTGCGCGCCGTACAGCCAGCCGTCCGGCCCCCAAGCGAGGCCGTTGGCCACTGAGTGAGTGTCCTCGAAGCCGAAGCCGGCCAGATGCACCACCGGGTCGCCGTCCGGGATGTCGTCGGCATTGCGGTCGGGATAAAACAGCAGATGCGGCGTGTGCATCACCCAGACCCCGTCGCGGCCGGGCAGTGCCGCATTGGCCAAGCTGAGTTTGTCGGCGAACACCTTGTGCGTGTCGTAAGCGCCGTCGCCGTCGGTGTCCTCGTGCACGGTGACGCGGCTGCGGCCGGGCGTGTGATGCGGCGGCGGCTTGGGCTGGCGGTCGTACTTGGCTCGGTAATATTTGTCACGGCTGATCTGTCGCAGCCCGGCCGGGTACGGGTACTGCACGTAATGCGAAACCCACAGCCGCCCGCGCGCATCGAAACTGAGATGCGTCGGCTGAGCCACCAGCGGCTCGTGCAACACGGTCTCGATGGCCAAGCCGTCGTCCAACTCGAATCGCGCAAGACTCTCGCTCGGGCTGAGCCGCTCACCGTGCACCAGCGTTTGCGCCTCGAAAAGCACGCGGCTGGCCTCATGAAATTGGTCATAGGCGGCGCGGGGCGGCTTGGCGGCGAGCGCTTGGCCAAGCGGCGGCGGTTCCGTGCCGGGTCTGTATTCCCACTCGCCGCTGAACAGGCATTCGAGAAAGTAGCCCTGAATCGACGGGCCATTGTCCCGGAATTGGCCGAGGCCGTCGCGGTTGAAAACCTTGATGGCGAGTTCGTTCCACTTGCCCTTGGCCAAGCCGCCGGGCGGCACCTTGTAGCGCTTGGGTTTGCCATCGCTAGGCTTGGCATCCGGCGGGAATAAGCCAGCGCCACCAAGGCGATGGCCATTGATGAACGCCTCGTGCGCGGCGTGGCTGGAATCGATTGTCAACGTGACCGACTCGACCCAAAGATCGCGGCCGCCGAGCGTCGCCCAGTTGTCCGGCACCTTCACCCAGCAGCGGTACCACCCGGTGCCGGCAGGCCGCTTGGCCTCGGCATCCCCCGGCACGGTGACCTGTTGCCAATCCTGCGCCCAAGCGCTTGGCCAAGCGGCGAGAAGACCCAGCAACCATGCTGATCGAAGTAAGTTCACGGAAGAAATAAGGTGACGCGGATTATGGGAACGAAGCGTCGCCTGAGCAACCACCGCCTGCGCCAGACGGAGTCAATCTGCGTTGCCCCGGCCGGTGGGTTTGTAAAGCCACTTTACCGATAAGGTGGTGATTTGCACGGTGTCCAGATGGCCCTTGCGCCGGTCGCCGGCTGAGTGGCCGAGGAGCACGCGGTCGTCGATGAATGCCATGGCAGTATAGCAGTACCAGCCGTGCGGGTCGTCCTGCAGCGTCTTGGCCGCACTCCAGGTTTTGCCATCGTCGCGAGAGATGGCCACGGTGAAGGGAGTGCGGTAGCCGCGCAGATCGGGCGTGATTTCGGAGTGGTCATTCCACGCCAACAGCAGGTCGCCGGTGGACGGGATGCGCTCAATGGCCGCGGGCGAACGCGGGGAAATCATGTTGGACGCACGCAACGGCGACCAAGTGTCGCCACCGTCCCGCGAGAACGAAACAAACTGGCTGCCGCCGTCGGTTCGGCAAAACATCATCAACCGGCCATCCTTCAACTCCACCACGCCCGGCTCCTGGGTCATGACGCGTTTGCCGGCCTTGTCATGGGTTTTCATCGTGGTTTTGCCGCGACGCCAGCTTTGGCCGTTGTCGTCTGACAGGTAGCACATGATGATGCCCGCCCAGTCGGGCTTGGCGTAACCGGGTAAATTATGCAACGCCACCGGCGCAATCAGCCGCCCGCTTTTTTTCAACTGCACCACGCGGTCGTTGTTCATCACGTAATAACCCACCGGGGCCTTGATGATCTCCGTGGGTTTGCTCCACGTTTTCCCTTCATCGATCGAGCGGCGCAGCAGCGGCCGGCAGTCCTGCAGAGAGTTCTTGCGCAGATAAAAAAGCGCGATACTCCCGTCGTCCAGGCGCAGCAGCGAGACGGACATGATGTTCCAGTCGCCCTCGTTGCGCAGCGCGACCTTGTCGCTGGTGGTCCAGGTTTTGCCGGCATCGCTCGAATACCGAGCCGCCAGGTGAGCCTTGGAGTGGTCTCCGGCACCATCGGTGAAATGCGTGTACAAAAACATCATTCGCCCATCCTTTAGCTGGATAAAGTCTCCCTCGCTGTTGCGTGGGTTACCCGCTCCGGGTGGCAGGCGCAAGGCGGCTCGGGGTTCGTCAGCGGCAGATGCCAAGCCTAGGCCGGTCACAAGTAACAAGGCGGCCAAGCCAACGGGAAAAGTGCAATGGGTGAATTGATTCATTCGTCGATCTTGAGTTCACCGGGGAGCGGCCAGACGTGGCCAAGCGGCGTGGAAGAGCGCTGCCAATTGCCGTTGGCGGGTGGCTTGGTGCCGTAGGCGTATATCGTCCGGCCTTGGTCGACACGTGTCCATTCATGAAGCGGCAGGAGATAATCTTGACCAAGCGCGGCAGGGTCAGTGGCAGCGTGGAAGAGGGCATCGGTGCCCTTGACCAAGCGCACGAGTCGTCCTGTTTTTTTCTCCCGACCGATCGCGACCATGCCGTTGGCCGACTTGGGCAGAGCGAAAAACCGGGGGACAGCATTTCCGTATCGCAATGTCGACCAGGTTGACCCGGTATCGCCCAGTTGCTCGTAAACCGGAACCGGGAGATTCAGCCGGGGGTCGTTGAGTTGTAGGCGGTACATGACTTGGTTGTAGTCGTAGAGCGGCGTCGGATGCTTGTTGCCGGAGAAGGTGAATGTGTAGGTGGCCTCAAAAAAGAGGGTGCGGCCGCCATCCTTGGCAAAGTAGGGATGCTGCTTGGGATTGTAGAAGCTGTAGTCGTCGTGGGTGACGATCTTCCGGGCGTAGGCCCACGGACCTTCCGGGCGGGCAGCCTCGGCAAACCAGATCTCGCCGAGCATCGACGAGCCGAACGACTGCGAGATCACCATGACCCAGCGTTGCCGATGATCGTTCCAATAAACCGAGCCGTGCTGGGTCAGCACCGGTTTGCCAGTTTCGATGTCGATCAAGTGGACGGGCGACTCGCCGGCGGTGATTTTCTTATCGGCGATCAGCTTGTTCACCTGCTTGTGATCCAGCTTGGGCTGTCCTGCGCGCCATTCGAATTTCAGGCTGCCGTCCGGGTTTCGCTGCACACCGGATCCTGTGCCGGGCTGGAGGAAGGTGTAGGTCTCGTACCGGGAGGGATCGAGGTAGCCTGCGACGTTTGCACGGACACGCACCGCCGGCATCCCGCCGGCAAAGTAAACGTACTCGTGCCCGTCACCGGCGCGGTGCAGGAACGGATGACCGTGGGGATAGAGCGGCGCGTCTTTGGGGAACATTGCGAGGTGCCCGAACTGTTGCCGCTCATCGTCGAACTGCACCACGCCACGCTCGTAAACAGCCAGGGGCGCCTTGATTTTTACGTACTGCGCCAGCAACCGGGACTGCCGGTTTTGGTCCGGTAACACCACCAGACCATCGATCCAGGTCGGCCCTTTGCCGGGCATTTTGGCGGCTTCTTTGGCAAAGCCGTTTTTGCCGACAGCATAGGTGAGATTCACGCCAAGCTCGGGATCGAGTCCACCGACACCAGGAAGCAGCGACGTGGCAAATGGCACATGGAAATTGCCCAGCGGATACGAAGGCCGGTTGGTGTCTCCCCAAAACCAATGGAGTTTCCCCTGGTAAACCGCAGTCACCACACTGTCGGAACCAAACACCAAACCGTTGAGCAGAGGCTGCTTAATCGGCGCGCTCCTGCCCAGCAAGCGGCTGTCGCGATAAATGCCGGCACCGGTCACGCGGTACAGCCGCTCGGCAATGTTGAGGCGCTTGAGCTTCAGCACCGCCTCGGAGCCTGGCGTGGTTTTTAGCCTTACGCCGCGATAGCCGAAACCGTCCTTGGGATACTCATAGCCATGACTATTGACGTGAAAAAAGATTTGCCGCTCCATTAACCCTGGCTCGTGAAACGCCACCGTACCATTGCTGTCGGTGTAAAAACGCAGATGGTTGACGGTCTCAAGTTCCACCAGTGGAACACCACGACCGGTCTCTTCGTCCACCACGCGGATGGCAAACCAGGCGGACGGCGGCGGCTCTGCCTGGCCAAGCGATCCCAGTCGCAGGCCGATCAGCAGCGCGGGAAAAATGGAGTGTCTGGAGAGCATCGCGGCCGGGTTGAGGTCCAAGCCTAGCCGCCACCTTCCAACGAGTCCAATTCCTAAATGAAGATCCGCTTGGCCAAGCGGGTTAGTTTTGCTCGGGGGCCGGTTCCGGGGCGGGACCTTCGACCGGCCTCTGCGGATCGGGAAACGGCTCGAGATTCTTTCCGTACTCTTCCGGCAACTTAAGCACGAGTCGCAACTGCTCCAGTAACACCGGGCGCATGTAGGGACTATTGGGCCGGAACAGATCCTCGAGAACCAGACGTTCGAGCTCCTTAAAAGGTGGCAAGCCGACGCGCTCCGTGCTGATGCCTATCTTTTTCTGGAACCGATTGAACAACTGGGTGGCTAGCGACTTGTGACCGACGAACTGATCGTCCTCGCCGACCGCGGCGTACTGGAAGGCCTGCAGGAGCAGTCCCCCGATGACGGCCTTGGTTTGGTTGTGGTCGGTCTCACCTGCGTCTTCCTGCACGCGCGAAACGCAATACTCGTCAAGGCTCAAACCTTCGGCCGGAATGGATTGGGGATATAGGTCAACCATGTATTTGTACCACTTGGCCGCATCGTCCTTGCGGTTGTACACGTAGAGGAAATAGACGGCGCTGCGCAGGAAGTTCTTGTGGCCGGTGCTCATGTGCTCGGCCAGACCTGTATCGGTATTGGAAGCAGCGTCCTCCTTGCGCTTGGCTTCCATTTGTTCCTTGTAGGAGTCGTTTGCTTTTCCGATCAAGTCAACATTCCAGCCATAATTAAAGTTGGGCGGCTGAGAGATCAACCTCCCCTGCATGCAGGCCTGCTGTAGTGCCTGGTAAATGATCCGGCGCAGCTTAAGAAAATCGCCTCCGGCGGCCTCTTCCTCCTCGATATTTAGGACGCCATCGGGGACGCCTTCGGGGCCAGTCACATCGAATCGCTCGGTGACATCTTCGATGCCCTGCTGAGCCCAGTAGATGGCGTGAGCATCGGGTAAGCGCCACTCGAGCGGTCCCCACAAGTCGTCGACGGCTTTCATTTTTTCAGGCGTCATTTTGAACACGTCAACAAGGCGCTTAAGGCGGCGGCTGGCCTGGTCACTCTGCGGTTCGATCAAATCAAGATAACCGTCGCGCCGCGTGCCGATGACGCCGCCGTCACGTATATCGTCCTCGGTGTTGCGGCGTCCGTCGGGGCCGGGGTCGTGCATCATATCGGCGCACCACGCCATTTTGTAGAATCCGTGAGCGTCGTCGAGATTGTGACCGACCTTATGCTGAAAATGCCACGCCAGCTCATGGTACAGATGGGCACTGTGCGGGTTATACTTTAATCCCCCGTCCCGGATCAGTTCGATGCCGCGTTTGACCCAGTGCCAACGCACGTGCGGCGCCTCCACGCCGTCGAACTTCACCGAGATGTTGTACGACATATTCCACGCAGTGACTCGCCAGACATGATCGGCGTGCGGTTGCAGCTTGGTGATCCAGTCGCCCAACTGCGCCATCTCGAAAAACTTGCCGTCCTCCTGCATCTGCATGGCACGTACCCAGAGGATGTTGGCGATCAACCCACGAAAGCCGCCCAGCACCACGGTGGTAAACGCGAGAGACGGCGGCAGATTCTCGATCTGCTCGGTATGGGTCAGCTTTTTCTCTGCGCGGAATTGGTTCATCCTGCGCTGGCTGAAGTTGACAGCGAACAGAAAAGCCAAGGCCAGGAGGGCCAGGACGAATTTGTACGCTTTGCCGTGGAGTCTCATGTCATGTCAATTCATCGAAGCCGTCGGGTTCGGGAGCGCCAGTTCCTTGCGATGGAACATGTACACCCCGACCGCCATCACCAGTCCGCTCATGACCAGGACGATCCAAACGAAGGCGGAGAGCAGCGTGGTCCACTTGATCGTGCGCCCATCGCTGAGACTGTTCACAGGCGAGTAGCCCCAAATCAACGTGGTGATTTTCACCGCGCGCTTGGCAAAAAAGATGGCCGCGCCGTCGAGCATCGACGATTCGTCCTTCTTGCCGGTCTCGTGGTTGATCCCGGTGATGCCACCTTCGTCAACGATTTGCTCGAGCGTCCCGGTCGAGGCCGAGATCAGCAAGATGCCAAGCGACATGAAGGTGGCCACGGGGAAGGAAAGAAAACTCGACGCCATCAAGCCGATTGCTGAAATCAGCCCCAGCCAGAAATAAATAATCAACAGGCCACGGAACAGGTTCATGCCGAAGCCGCCGTCGTGATAGAGGATCATCGGGCCGTCCTCCATGAGGAAAATTATCGGCCTCTCCGAGTTCCGGTTCATAAAATGAACGCGCACCAAACCATTCTGCGGGCCTTTGTCAGGCACGATCCCGATGGGCAGTTGCTCTTCATGAAACGCGCTTGAGCCACGCTTCATCTCCCTGAAGGTGCCTTCGGGTGGCCAGCGCTTGCTAGTGCCTTCGCCAATAGAAAACCAAAGTGTGTGCGACTTGGGATCGTACTCGTCGTCTGCGTTGAACTTGAACCGCAAATAGATCGGCTTCTTGTTAATTTCCTCGACGAAGTTGGTTTCGATTTGAAACTCCCAGATTTGACTCTGGCCGGGCAGAATAATTTCGTGACTTGCCTTCGATATCCGAACCGCGTCTCTTTCCAGTTCCTCCAGCTTGGCCAATACTTCGTCGCTTGGCTTGCCCTGCGCCTGATCGACCAGTCGTGGGTAATCCGGCCGGAAAGAGAGAATGTGCTCCGGGCCTGTCACCGACATACGAAGCTCCTGCTCTTCTTCCGTGTACTGGGTTTTCCCCTCGGCGACCAGCAGCGAGTAGCGATAAGCCCTCTGGCGAGAAATCGAAAAATCTCGTTCCGGCTCGCGGACGCTGCTGCGCGACACCAGCACCTCGTTTTGCAGCTTGGCCTTTTCAAACTCGTTGAGTTCCTGCGAGTCGGCCCGGGCGTTGATGAGAAAGAAAATGGCCAGACCGGTCGGCACCATCAGCGCGGCGTTGAGCAGCATGATGCCCAGCCACTTGCCGAGCCACACCTGCCAGCGGGCGATCGGCTTGACGGCGACCATCTGCATTACGTTGTCCTCAATCTCGCGGGCCAGCGTGCCGCACCCCATCCAAAGCGAGGCGATGCCCAGCAGTGCCGTGGTCGAGCCAAGGGTGTAGGTCAGCACGAGCTGCACTGTGCCCTTGGCCGTGCCGTCGCTCTTCACCAGCAGCGGAATACCGAAAACGATGACCAGCAACGCGACAACCATCGCCACGACAAAGCGGTACCGGATGGCGGCTTTCAAAGTCTGCTTGGCAATGGGCCACATAGCGCTTGGTTCGCGACAGAAAATCAGTCGCCTAGCAATCCGCCCAGCTTCTCGTTGGCCTTGTCGAGATTCTTCTCCTTCTTCGCGGCGACATCGGCTGGCGGGGCGGGCTCGGCCTTTGCCAAGCCGGCCAGTTTATCGATGTCCACTGTCTCCGCCGGCTTGGTAACATCCGGCACTTGGCCAAGCGTGGCCTCATCCACGGCGCGGGTGAGATGATCAAGCACGCGATCGGCCCGATTGCCCGACGCGTCGCCGCGCAAATACTCTGCCACGCGGTTGCCGGAAGTCGCCCCGGATGTTTCGGATTCCTTCTGGCGCGCCTGCTCAACGATGTTGAGAAACAGGCTCTCGAGATTCTGCGTGGGATTGTCCACCCGAACCTCATCCGAGCCGGTGTCCTCGCGGATCAGCGTCAGCACCTTGTCCATCGTCTCGCGCGAGAGGGTTGGCGCGGTGATACGCGTGGCGTCGCGGTTGGCCAACAGCTCGCTCATGGTGCCCATCGCCTGCACGCGGCCTCCGTACAAAATCATCGCCCGGTCGCATACATCCTCCACGTCGGCCAGCAGGTGGCTCGACAGGATGACCGTCTTGCCGCGCTCAGCGAGCGTGAGGATCAGGTCCTTGATTTCGCGGCAGCCGATTGGGTCGAGCCCGGAAGTCGGTTCGTCCAGGACGACCAGGTCAGGGTCGTTGATCAGCGCCTGCGCCAGGCCGATGCGGCGCTGCATGCCCTTCGAGAATTCGCCAACATGACGGCGGCGGGCGTTGCCCAGCCCGACCATCTCGATCAATTGCTCGGCGCGCTCGCGGCGCTCCTTGGAGTCGATGTGAAAGAGACTGCCAAAAAAGTCGATCGTCTCATCAGAGTTGAGGTAGCGGTAAAGGTACGATTCCTCCGGCAGATAACCGATGCGCGCCTTGGTCTGCACGTGACGCGGCGAGTGGTCGAATACCGTGATGCGGCCTCGTGTCGGGTACAGCAAGCCAAGCAGCATCTTCACCGTGGTGGACTTGCCGGAGCCGTTCGGGCCAAGCAGGCCAAACACCTCGCCGCGCTTGACCTCGAAGTCGATTCCCTCGACGGCGCGCGCCTTGGGTCGGCCCCAGAAATCCTTGAACACCTTGGTCAGGCCCTGCGCTGAAATGACCGTTTCATTTGAATTCATTGTTGTGTTGTCCCTGCGCTTGGCCAAGCGCTACTCGTGAAAAAACCGTCAAGCAGGCTGAGGCGCCATGCCGGCCGGATCATCGGTGCTCGCCGATGTTGACCCCGGCTCGAACGACCCCAGTTCCTCGCCCTGGCGAACCAGGCGCGCGCTGTTGAACACCACGATCAGCGAGCCGGCGTTGTGCAGCATCGCCGCGACGATCGGGTTGATCACCCCGTAGCTCGCACCGATCATCCCACCGATAATGAACAGGATGCCGAACAG
>Ga0209753_1000302_pt1 | contig 20244 bp, 17 predicted proteins | sample METZYME_3_550m_FD_187550 | JGI IMG/M metagenome (GOLD analysis project Ga0209753, IMG submission 187550) | Marine microbial communities from oxygen minimum zone in mesopelagic equatorial Pacific - METZYME_3_550m (SPAdes) (version 2) | ecosystem: Environmental > Aquatic > Marine > Oceanic... | reverse complement strand
TCCCAGGGCTTGATCCAGTGGATCCTTTGCGCTGTTTCAGCCCAGAAATTTTCAGGATTGGTAATGGAACGTTTATATATCTCCTCATATAAATCTAATGAAGGTATATGTGCGTTTTTTGATGCGGTTTGTGTTGGGAAAAATGTATTTACCATGGCACTGCCCTAACCTACAGATTTATTATGATTCACTTTTTCGAAAGATCCGTCATCAAGTTTCTTAACCGATACAAAGGTAAACTGGGCAGTACAGGCTAAAGCTTTTTCCACACTCTTTGTTTCCTTGAACGCATCAATCTGGATGAGAATGGAAGATTTACCCGTTTTAAGGATCCTTGCTTCAAAATTGACCCAGTTTCCAACGTATACCGGTTCTTTGAATTCTATGGCATCAATTGCCCGGGTTAAAGCGACTTCTGCATCCGTATCTTTCAGGAATCGATGCACAGCCTTGGAAGCAGAAATATCCATCCAGGAAACCATCTGGCCCCCAAAAAGAGTACCAATCACATTAGCATCCTGGGGCATTACGAGTTGGGAATAGCGTATAATCATTTAATCAGCTTAACATTAATATATAAAATTATAAAAGAAAATCCCCCAAATACTGAAAAGTTATTGAGGATTATAGATGAAAAAGAAAAAGCCCCGTTGAAAAAACCCTCGGAAAAAACTGTTTTCCCTGAAGAGCACGCCACATCAACGGGGCTATATCGTAATTGAACTTAATTCCAGAAAAATAAATTGAGCAATATTATTTTATATTTTTTTCATAATAAGGTTCTAAATAGGATCCGCATCTGGTTCATTCACATTTCTCATTAGCAAAAACCCAACAAAGAAAAATATAAAAACAACCGCAACTCCATAGCGCTGGGATGAAAAATATTTAGTAAAAATACCTAGCAGCATCGGGCCAAGAAACGATGTGAGTTTTCCAGAGAATGCAAAAAATCCGTAAAACTCATTAATCTTATCTGGTGGGGTCAATCGACCCATCAATGAACGGCTGGCAGATTGGTTCGGACCCGCGAACAAGCCCACAATGATACCAGATACCCAGAACAATAATTTAGAATTGGCAAACACAGCGAGAAGCACTGCTATCATCAGGCCAATTAAACTGATCTGGATTGTCAACTTACCTCCAATCACATCATCGATGTACCCCATTAAGAACGCACCTAAGCCCGCAGCAATATTGAGCACAATACCAAAGATCATAATTTCGTTGAACGTAAACCCAAATGTTCCGGACGCATATACGGCACCGAAGGCAAAAATGGTAACCAGACCATCATTGTAAATCAACCGTGAGATTAAAAACCTGACCGTGTTTTTATAAATTTTTATTTCCTGGAAAGTCTTCTTTAGTGCCTGGATAGAATTCAATACAACGATGCCAATTCTGTTTGCCGATTCTACTTTTTTTTCTTTTAAATATAATATCGCCGGCAAGGTAAAAATAAAAAACCAAGCCGCAACTAAAATATTTGTGGCACGAATATGCTCACCTGTGTCAATATTCAATCCAAACCAGGGAACATCAGGGCTTACAAAGCCTATCATCGCAACGAGCATTGCCAGTAGCCCGCCTAAATAGCCTGCTCCCCAACCAATACCAGAAATTCTTCCTATCTTTTTTCGGGACACAATTTCAGGTAAATACGCATTATAGAAAACGCCCCCCAGTTCAAAGTTTACATTCGCAATGACTACCAGTATTAGTGCAAACAAAATCTGACCTTTTATTGGAAAAAATAATAAAGCGGTGGCACCTATGCTCATATAAGTTGTTAGGGTAAGAAAGATTTTTCTATATCCGCCCTTATCGGCTATTGCACCGAGTATTGGGGAAAGGAGTGACACAATTACTGCCGTGATAGCGATTGCCTGAGACCAGAGATAGGTACCATCAATCTCATTTTCAGCAATTGCTTTCGTAAAATAGGTTGAATAAATAAAGGTGATTACCAGCGTGGTAAAGGCAGAATTACCAAAATCATAAAAACACCAGCTCCAGATTTCTTTTCTTTTTTCCATGGTCTAATCTACCAGCCCTGGTAGTAGGTGGTAATCCCGCTGTATACATTCCATCCAGAATAAGTATTCTCAGCCATGAGTGTGCTGGAGAACCCTGCGTAAAGATCAAAGGACACCGGACCGATCCTGTTTTGCGATATGGAATTCATAAGCCAAACTTCTGCCTTGAAATCTAATCGGTTGAAGGACGATATATATCCAACATGTTCTTCCATCCATGAATCCCACTCAGGATCTTTGGAAACAAAACGATCTTTCCCCTTATAGGCCTGGAAAATTTCTGCACGCATTCGAAGTCTGTTCTTGACCGTTTCAACTTCCCCCCCTGCAGTAAATGTAAATCCTGTTCCCAGGTCGAATTTATAGGTATTTCCTATCTGACTGAGGATAGAATCGGGATGGGTGTGTCCGCCGGAAAACAATACGGCTGGTGTATTCAGTGTTGTGCTTGTACTGAACTGGACCCGGGTTTGAAAGAAAAGCCTGCCCGTTCTTTCAGATTTAAGTCCCCAGCTGCCATACAATCCCAGGGACCAGCGGCTGACTCCCGTACCGATTTTTGCTTCCTTAAACTGTTTTGACCCGGCTTCAATAAAAGGAGAGATGGTCTGCCCATAAGGGATGCCAACAAAAATTTGCCCGTAAAGTGCATCAGCGGGTCCATCTGAAGCCCAGGATGGTTTTCCTTTCAAAAGTATAGTAGCACCGATAGTGACATCATCAATTCCTCTACCGGTTTTCTGAGACGGGTAATAATAAGATATAAGATCTGCAAGGGACACTGAATCTTTGCTAATACCCGGGGGAATAAATCTTGGATCCACCAATAAGTTGTTAATGGGGTCATCAAGGGCCTGGAAGGCCCACTTTACCGAATAATCACCATTATTTGTGTAGTAGAAATCATAGATCATCTGGAGGGTATCTCTCAGACCGCGCCGCAGGTTATTGAAGGTATTCGAATCCATAAAGGTATTAAACTCATTTTTTGCGTTTACATGATAATCAACAAGAACCTGAGCATCATCTATGGCATCAATAGAATAATCTGTGATGGATTGATTAACGGTGTAAGAATCCAGGATCGGAACCGTAACGCTTAAGGTAATTTCATTGGACATTCCGTATTCAATCATAAATCTCGTTCCAGATGTATTCTTTTCCCGCTTTTCTGAATAAGTGCCTGCTGGAGCCATACTCCGGGTTGTATCAATGGGTTGCGGTCCAAAAACAGGTAATGAAAAATTATGTTCTGTATTAAACTGTGTAAGCCATTGTTCAACAGTGTTAACAGAATCCAGAAAAACGGTGCCCGTGTAGTAAAGATCATTATTGGATGAGAACCGGACCGAATCATTATGGGTCAAATGATCAAAATAATGTCGCCCAAAACCCTGCAGAGCAAATTGCTGTCCTTCCAAATTCCATGTTTCCCCTGACACATTGGCCCCAGCAGAAAAACGGAAAACATTGCTGGGTACCGTTGGTAGAATTTGTCCGGTTAAACCGCCAGCGACAGCGAAAAGAAGAAAAATTCGCTTCATTAATAGATCAAAAAGGTCTGCCTGAATTCGTTGAATTTATATACATCCTGGGCCCAGATAGCGGGCAGATGGTTCGGCGGCTTTTTTTGTGCAGCTATTATTCTCAAATCATTTGTGCCGAATAGTTTATCAATATATCCACCTTCTTCCCATTGGAATTCTCGAGGATGGAGCTGATGGATTAATAACATGATTGTGGTGGCTGTAGTAAGTGGATTGAATTCATCCCGGTCTGTAATATTCAATTGTATCCCACCGCAGGATTGGCTATCATATTTTGGAACACGGGTATGATAAATCGAGCCTGTAGGGCGATATTTGATTTCTTTGAATTCAACACCTAGCAAGCGTTGGTCCTCCAATTTTTGGATTAAAAAGGATGTGGCCAGCCAGGGGGAACCAACAATCATATAGGGTGTTTCTGTACCAAACCCGATATTCATATTTGTCCCGCGAAAAAGATCCATCCCTGTATAGATAAGCAGGCTGGATAGATTGAGTAAAAATGGAGCTGGATTGCGCCAGGATAATTGGGTGTCATCAAACCACATATCCCGATCCCAATTTGACATAGGGACTACGGTCAAATCTACCCGCTTCAGATCTTTTATCCAGCCCATCTCGTTAATCAGAATCGACATTTCCCCCAGGGTGAGACCATGACGGATGGGAAAAAGATGGTATGATTCATAGGACTGAAATTCAGTACGCGGAACAGGCCCATCTACAATGTCACCCCTTAGCGGATTAGGGCGATCCAGAACCATAACCGGAATCCGACGTTCAGATGCCGTCTCAAATATTTTTGACATGGTAGCCAAATAAGTTGGATATCGACTTCCCGTGTCCTGGAAATCAATAAGGATTAAGTCTACCTTATCCATGACCCAATGGGGCGGATATACGTATGTGCTGAACAGATCAATGATTGGTGCACCATGCAAAGGATCTACCTGCTCCCGTCCGACCAGTTTCGCTCGGCTGTCATCTAGTCCCCAAATTCCATGTTCGGGTGCCAAAAGAACTGACACGTTCACACTTGGAACATTTTTTAACAGATCCAGAATATGGTTCCCATTCCGGTTTACAGCAGTTTGATTGGTATACAATGCAATTGATTTTCCCTCCAGCGGTTTAAAATCCATTTGTTCAAGAATGTCGAGACCTGTATACACTTGGTTAAAAAATGAAAGATCCGGTATGGGCATTAAGGTTGAGAATTGAAAGGATGCCTTAGATGAATCCTGCCCAAAGGTAAATACCATTGTGCTGAGCAAGAAAGAAAGTAAGGCGCGGATTAAGCTCATATTCTCATTAAAAATTAGCGGGAACGAAATGAAATCTAAACAGGAAACTCATCTTTCATTCAAGATATTGATTTTAATTTTAAAATTCGCCACATTCCACGTACCTATGAGTGATTCAAATAATAATAATAGCGGCGGTTTCGCCAAAACGACCGATTTCAAATGGCTTGGAATTGGTGTAATAGTTTTTGTCTTAATTGGTTTCATAATGCCTACTCCCGATTCAATGCTGGCAAAAGCAAAAGATTTATTTGGAAGTGATCCTGGTGTCGATGTCAATTTAAAGGCAACGCACATCCAGCTTACCATTGCGCTTTTAGCAACATGTGTTGTTTTCTTTGCTACGGAAGCAGTGCCCATGCCAGCAGTGGCTCTATTGATCGGGTTGGTCCAGCTATTCTTTGGGATCACAGCTCCCAAAATGATCGCCGTGACCTATGCCCATGACGCGGTCTGGTTTATTGCTGGATCCTTGGCTTTAGGAGCGACCTTGGTAAAATATGGGTTAGATAAGCGTGTTGGCATGCTGGTTGTAAATTTAGCAGGCACCAAAACACGTTCAATTGTTATAGGCATTCTTTTGGGAACTGCGATTCCAACAGCATTTGTAGGTGAACATGCTGTGGCAGCCATGTATGTACCTATTGCACTGGCACTATATACTTTGACCAATAAATCAACACCCGCTCCCAGGTTGGGAACGTTGCTCATGGTCACTATTGCTGTGGGGTGTATGATCGGTGGGCCCATGAGTCCTACAGGTGGTGCCCGTAACGCACTGATGATTGGATTTCTTGGGAATATGGATATCGATGTTTCTTTTATGCAATGGGTATCCATGGGTGTCATGTATACTATTGCTATGTCTGTGGTTATGGCTTTTCTACTGCCTATGCTTTTTAAACCAGAAGTAGATGACCTGAGTGAAGCTGTTGGTTTCCTTAAAAAAGACCTGCAAAAACACGGGGCAATGACCAATCAGCAAAAACTCGTAGCTGGCATTATGGCTCTTGTTGTTGTAATGTGGATCACAGATAAATCTCTCGTTAAAGATTTACTTGGATTCTCCTTAGGATTGGGAGGAATTGCTGTTTCAGGTGCTGTGCTTTATATGCTCTTTGGATTAACATCCTGGAAAGATTATGAAGATAAGGTCAGCTGGGGTGTGATAGTCCTCTATGCTGGATGTATCAGCCTGGGAACTGTTTTTAAGGTCACTGGAGCATCCGGTTGGTTTGCAGACCAGATCATGACACTGGTAGCACCGCTGGGGCTCAATTCTGGTGTAGGGCTCGTGATTCTCATGTGTTTTATTGGTGCTGTACTTACCAATCTCATGAGCGCGGGAGCAACCGTAGCTGTTATTGGTCCTGTCGTACTTGATATGGCACAGAGTTCAGGAACAAATCCAATCCTTGTTGGTGTTGGACTTGCCATTGCTACATCCATGGCCTATTGGCTGGTCATTGGTACACCAGCCAGTTCAATTGTGTATGCCAGCGGTCAATTGGAATCCAAGGATTTCATACGCATGGCAACCTTAGGCTGGCCTGCTGCCATGCTAGTTCTATCTGCCATTATTATATTGTGGTGGACCGGTGTTCTTGGAATCGATCCAAGTGGTATTGGATTTTAAAGGAGAATTATAATGGATATTAATACATTAATTCTAATTGTCATCCTGGGTGTCATGGTTTATGCAATGTTATCTCATGGACAGGAAAAAAAGTCAGTAGCAGAGAGTGAACGGGAACAAAATATTGCTGAAAAGGAAGAGATGTCTCAAGAAGAAGTTGCTACCTATGGTCAGGTTCAAGAACGGAAAAATCAATTATTTGACCTTATAGATGAGAATCTTGCTGAGCACCCGGAACAGTCAGCCCAATTAAAAGAAATTATAGAAGAATGGGGAAACCTAAAAATTGAAGCATTTCAAAACCGTCGTTCCTGGGTTAGGGCTTCGCCAGAAAAAGAATAGTACTTAATTACAGAACCTAGCCCCTTAATAAGGGGCGTTATAAATTATATTAGAATACGCTCTGTCCTGCCATGGATTGCAGTTAAGAGCACATAGGTGGTTGTTCTAATCTCATCAGCAATTGATTCAACAGGAATTTGATTCCCTTCTTTTTTACCGAAAATTAGTACTTCATCTCCTACAAATGGCTCAACATCGCCAAAGTCAACCATGAATTGATCCATACAGGCTCGCCCTGCGATCTTAAAATGCTGTCCCTGATAGCTCACATATCCGTTTTCATACCAGGGCCGGGGAAAACCATCGGCAAAGCCCATTTGCACTACTGCAATATTCGTATCTGATCGGGTAGTGTACACACCGCCGTAGCTTACCTGGGTTCCAGGTTTGACCCGCCTGATGTTTACAATAGGCCCGCAAAAACTCATAACAGGTTCAACATCCACATCCATAGAAACTTCATCCGAAGGGGCGACACCATAAGCCAGCATGCCAACACGAACAGAATTAAAATAGGACTTAGGCAGATTTAGGACTGCCCCGCTATTGGAACAATGGGTGTATTTAAAATTAATTCCCGCCTCGTTGCCCTGTTTCACAATTGTATTGAATTGTTTCAGTTGGAATTCCGCATAGGAAAGATCACCCTCATCTGCAGTGGCGAAATGCGAATAAATACCTTCAACAGGTAAATTAGAATTTTCTGCCAGGAATTGGTAAACCGTATCTGCCTGTCCTGCATCAAACCCCAGCCGGGTCATGCCTGTATCAAATTTCAAATGCACGACCGGGCAGTCCCCTGTGTTATTATGAAATTCTCGTAGAGCTTTTAAATCCTCCATAGCAGACGCATTAACCCATAAATCGTATTCAATGGTTTGATCCAGCCACTCGCGGTTCATTTTTGAAAAAATCAGAATTTTATTCGATATCCCACCTTCCCTTAGTTCTTTGGCTTCCGCAATTGTAAAAACACAAAAGATGATTCCAGGTTCACCAGCAAGGACAGATGCAATATTGAGTGCTCCATGACCATATCCGTCAGCCTTCACGACAACCATGAGCATTCGTTCGCCTATTTGCCGACGGATATTCCAGATGTTTTGTTTTAATCGATCCGAATGAATATAGGCTTTGGGCCCGATCATTTGGTTTCTTTATATCTTTTAAGCAGAACTGCTTTTAATTCATCGAAAGAAGCAAAAGTTTCTGTAGCGCAGGAGGATATCCAGGCACTTAAGTCTTCTTCAGGCAGTGTGTTGACCAGGAATATCGGTTTATCAACCCAGTAAGCCATGGTAACCTCACCATGGGTTCCACCGCCTTTCAAAACACCCCTATCCCAAAGAACGATCAAATAATCAGACTGGCCCATGACAGCCCGCAGATCCTGTTGAATCAATAAACGGAAAAATTCTTTAAATTTCCCAGGGTTGGTGTTTTTCCAGTCTCGATAATCTTTTGCATCATAATGCACAACCAATTTATTGGATTCCATTACAGGATCGATTACTTCATGGGACAGATGCTCTTTTAACCAGTCTTTCATCACTATTCGCCAGTCCGCTCCTTCATTTTGAGCATATTCCATGGCACCGGATAAATAAGCGATCATTGACGAAGTTTTCGTTTAAGTAAATACCCGTTCAATATTATCCAAAAATAAATCACTGGGATCAATGAAACCATCGTGGACCAGTCAATCATCCCGGTAGCATTGAACCTCTGGTAAGACTGGAATGGCAATGAGAGGGGCTGCCATTTGAGGAACGATTCAAACCCTAGAGGGAAAAATGAGAACTCAATGAGAAAACCATTTCCAAATAAGATTAACAGGAATACCATAAACATAACCAGACTCATGGTTGTAAGAGTATCAATAAGCAGTGAAACAGAAATAAATAGGTTGCCAAGCAACAGTAAATAAACCACCAGGCAACACAATAAAAATATAAGATTAGGGAGTGTCAAAACAATTGGAATTAACCCGGTATAAAAGATGGTACCAATAGAAGCAACCACCAGGGCTTCCAGGCCAGCAACAACCAGGCTTGCAAATACAATCTTATTTTTGCTGTGGGGTGTTAATGCAATGTTTACCAATACTTTTCTATGAATTCGAAGATCAAAAAACTCTCGATACAAAAGGGGGTACAGGCTCAATGAACTCAGGATAAAAATCAACCCGGGAAATACCCAAATATCATAGGACACGCCAGCAAGGCTGTATCGGATAACATTCTTTAAGGGAACACCAATCATAGCGAATACAAAAATGGGCAGCAGCAATAAAAGAAATACACTTGGGATTAATCGGTTTTGCCATAACCAAACACGGCGTTTTATAAGTGCAGTAATCAATCCAGGCCCTTGCCGGCAAATTCGGAATCCAATAGATCCCTGAGTCCCAGTTTCTTAACATCCAGGTCAATCATCATTTCATCAGAAGCAGCTTTAATTGCATCAAAGAAGACCGTTCGTGTCCGGCCGTAAAAATGAAATGAATTATCCATACGGTTTGGGGAAACCACGGTAGCTATATTCTTTAAGACTTTGTACAGATCATCGGATAACTGTTCAAATTCAATTTGAAACTGGTGATAGTCCACTGTGCTTTCCAGCAATTTATCTAAATGACCGTCCATCAGGATCCGGCCTTCATGAAACACCAGGATACGATCATGGGCCTGTTCAATTTCTGAAAGAGAATTGCTGACGTAAATGACAGATTTATCCCCCTTTAATTCCTTTAGCAGGTCCCAGGTTAACCGGATAGATTCTGCATCCATATATCCTGTGGGCTCATCCAGAATTAGAATATCTGGATCATGGATCAACCCCCGAACCAGCATGGCTTTTTTTTGGATTCCTCCAGACACTCTAAATGCATATTCTTTGAGATAAGAATCCAAATTTAAGGCTGATGAATAGCGTTTAAGTCTGTCCGCACATTTTTGTTCATCCACAGAGTACAGATCTGCATTAAACCGAATATTCTGTTCAAGGGTCAGCCAGGGGTCAAGATCATTTTCATGGGGCACATACCCAATGAGCTGACGAGTTTCATTCCTCCGTTTTTCCATATCCAGACCATGGATAAACACCTGCCCATAATTAGGGTTTTCGTAACCGGACAATAATTTGAGCAGGATGGATTTCCCCGAATCATTAACTCCGACAATTGCCACAAGGCTGCCCCGTTCAACCCCAAAAGATAAACCGGCTAGGATCGTTTTATCACCCACCAGTTTCCCAACCTTCTTCAACGTTATGCTTGCTTCCATTCTAATCCTTAATGGGCATCATACCAGGTTTCTCCAATTCCGTGATCTACGACAATGGGAACGGACAATTCCATTGCATTTTCCATTTTATCCACAACCAATTTTACAAGATTTTCTTCTTCATCATTGGGAAATTCAAATAAAAGTTCATCGTGGATCTGGAGAATCAATTTTGTTTTCATTTCCTGTTGGATAATCTCCTTTTGGATCGCGGTCATGGCCAATTTTATCATTTCAGCTGCAGAGCCCTGGATCGGCATATTAATGGCCATCCGTTCGGCTGCCTGGCGCCGGAGACCATTATCAGAATCAGCGTCCCATACCGGTCGCCGCCGTCCCAGGATGGTTTCAACATATTTTTCATTCCTGGCTTTTTCCAGGGTGGTATCAATATAGTTCTGGATCCCCGGGTATTGTTCGAAATAGGATTCAATAATGGCGACAGCTTCTTTTCTCGGGATGCCCAACTCCTGACTCATGCGAAATGGACCCGCTCCATACATAATGCCAAAATTTACCACTTTTGCTGTTCGGCGCATTTCTGGTAATACCAGGTCAATGGGCACATTAAATACATGGCTGGCCGTCCTGGAATGTATGTCTTCACCATTTTGGAATGCAGCAATCAATCCCTTATCCCTGCTGAAGTGGGCCATAACACGCAATTCTACCTGTGAATAATCTGCAGAGAAAATTTTCCACCCATCTTTTTGCGCTCGAAATGATTTACGTATTTCACGGCCTTCATCGGTCCGGATGGGAATATTTTGAAAGTTTGGATTGGTACTGGATAGACGGCCCGTGGCGGCGATGGTCTGGTTGAACGTGGAATGTATTCGTCCCGTTTTTTCATTGATTAATTCGGGCAGTGCATCTACATAAGTATTTTTCAATTTATTGTATTTACGGTATTCTAGAATTTGTTTTGGCAGATCGTGGTGCTCCTGGAGTTGTTTTAACACATTTTCTGCTGTACTGCGTTTTTTGATCTGGGGCAATCCCAAAATATCAAATAAGATATTGGCCAATTGTTGGGTAGAATTAATATTGAATTCAGTGCCGGAAAGTTTATATATCGACGTAATCAGACCTTCCAGTTTTGTATCGATCTCACTGGACATTGACCTGAGAAATTCAGGGTCTACGAAGGTGCCTGCATGCTCCATCTCAAGCAGTACTGGCACTAGCGGCATTTCAATGTCTGTAAAGAAATCGTGGAGACCTGCCTCCTGCAATCTTATCTCCAATATTTCGGTAAGCTGGAATGCGATATCCGCATCCTCAACTGCATAAAAAGCTGCTTTTTCCAAAGGGACTTGATCCATTGTGATCTGATTTCGCCCCTTTCCTATTAAATCTTCGATGGGTACCATTTCATGGTTCAAATATTCTAAGCTTAATATATCCAATTTGTAGGACCGCGCCGCCGGATTCAGTAAATGTGCTGCGATCATGGTATCGAATTCAAGTCCCCGAACTGTGATACCATGCTGTTTGAGTATTAAAGCATCATATTTAATATTTTGGCCTGTTTTTGCCCTGGAACTATCCTGAAATATTGGCTCCAGTTTCTTTAGGACAGTATCCATGTCATTTTTTCCAAAGTTATTCTTTTCTTTTTCCTGATACAGAATGGGGATGTACCATCCGGAGTCAGGTATAGTTGAAAAACTTAATCCTACTATCTCAGCTTCCATGGGCAGTACGCTGGTGGTTTCCAGGTCAAAAGAGATTCGTTTAGCCTGTCCCAACTCTTTGACCAGGTCGTCCAGGTCTTTTTCAGATAGGATAGTTTTATACTGTTTTTCTGTCTCGGATATTTTTGGTTTTAAAACAGACTTTGATTCGGGTTGCAATTGCCTGATCAATGCATGGAATTCTAATTCAGTAAATTTTTCCGCACATGCATCCAGATCCATATCCCGTTTTTCTAATTCAGTTACGGCGCATGTCAGATCAACTTCAGTTAGAATTGTAACCAACTCCTTGCTCAACCTTGCATTTTCCACCCCATCTTTTAATCCATTATGGACACGTTTATTCGTGATTTTGTCCGAATTTTCAAGTGCTCCTTCAAGAGATCCGTATTCTTTTATCAGTTTCACCGCAGTTTTTTCACCAACACCTGCCACACCCGGAACATTATCTGAACTGTCGCCCATCAGCCCTAGCAGATCAATGATTTTTTCCGGCGGCACACCCCATCTTTCTTCTACTTTAACCGGGTCATAGATAATGGGGCCCGGTGATTTTCGTGTTCCCGGTGCATACATAAAAATATGGTCATTCATAAGCTGCATAAAATCTTTGTCTCCGCTTACAATATAGGTGTCCAGTCCTTCTTTTTCTGCCTGGACAGCCAATGTGCCTATAATATCATCTGCTTCCACACCGGGTTTTTTCAACACAGGCAAATTCATGGCTTCCAGCATGTCCCAGAGGTGGGACAACTGCATTTGCAGCTCCTCAGGCATTTTCGGGCGATTTGCCTTGTATTCTTTATACATATCATGACGGAATGTCTTTTCCTTCGAATCGAAGGCACAGGCGATATAATCTGGATTTTCAGATCGAATCAATTTCAGGACCTGATTGGCAAACCCAAAAAGTGCACTGGTATGGAGACCGTAACTGGTAATAAGAGGATTTCTTATTAGCGCAAAATGAGCTCTGTACAAAATCGCATATCCATCTATAATAAAAAAGCGCTTTCGAGCGGTTAAATTAAAAGACATAAGTAAAAAATTACGGCACTCTAATCCCCTCTCCCACTCTCATTTATATAAAAAAAGCCCCGAATTTCTTCGAGGCCTTTTTAATGATCAGATTGAGACTGATGCGTTTACATCATACCGCCCATACCACCCATTCCTGGGTCTGGCATTGGTGGCATTTTATCTTCTTCTGGAATATCCGTGACGGCAGCTTCTGTTATTAATACCATTCCTGCAATAGAAGCAGCATTCTCGACAGCGACACGGGCTACCTTAGCAGGATCAATGATGCCTGCCTCGAACATTTTCACATATTCACCATTCCGGGCATCCCAGCCATAGTCACCCTTTCCATCCCGGACTTTTTGAACAACGATGGCTGGTTCAGAACCTGCGTTAGCAACAATTTGACGAATCGGTTCTTCCAGTGCACGGCGCATTATACTAACGCCAACCTGCTGTTCATCTTCCACTTTTACTTTGTCCAGAGCAGGAATGGAACGAAGAAGCGCTACACCGCCCCCAGGTACAATACCTTCCTCAACAGCAGCTCGAGTTGCATGCAGCGCATCTTCAACACGGGCTTTTTTCTCTTTCATTTCCACTTCAGTGGCAGCACCAACATTGATCACAGCAACGCCACCGGAGAGTTTCGCCAATCGTTCCTGCAGCTTTTCACGGTCATAATCGGATGTGGTTTTATCAACCTGTACCTTAATCTCATTGATGCGGGCTTTGATGGCATCTGCAGTACCACCGCCATCCACTACAGTGGTATTATCTTTATCAGATACAATCCGTTTAGCTGTACCAAGATAATCCAAGTTTGCATTTTCAAGCTTGTATCCAGCATCTTCTGAAATAACAGTAGCGCCAGTCAAGACAGCTATATCTTCCAGCATGGCTTTACGGCGATCACCAAAACCTGGTGCTTTCACGGCTAGAACCTTGAATGTACCCCGCAGTTTATTTACTACGAGAGTCGCCAATGCTTCTCCTTCAATATCTTCGGCAATGATCACAACCGGTTTTCCGGTCTGGACCACTTTTTCCAATAGGGGAAGCAGATCTTTCATGTTGCTGATCTTTTTATCATGAATCAGAACATAGGGATCTTCCATTTCTGCATCCATGGATTCAGAATTGGTCACAAAGTAAGGGGACAAGTATCCCCGGTCAAACTGCATTCCCTCCACTGTTTCGAGGAATGTTTCAGCAGTTTTTGATTCTTCAACCGTGATTACACCGTCTTTGCCGACCTTTTCCATTGCTTCAGCAATTCGCTCGCCAATCTCTGTATCATCATTGGCAGAAATGGTGGCTACTTGGGCAATCTGCTGGCTGTCGGGCAAATCTTTTGATTGCCCCTGAATCGCATCTACAATAGCATCCCTTGCGGCGTCGATGCCACGCTTGATAGCCATCGGGTTCGCACCGGCTGTAACATTCTTAATTCCTTCATTCACGATGGATTGAGCCAGAACAGTAGCGGTTGTCGTTCCATCACCTGCAACATCGGATGTCTTTGACGCTACTTCCCGAACCATTTGAGCACCCACGTTCTCGAGTTTATCTTCCAGTTCAATTTCTTTTGCAACAGTCACACCATCCTTGGTTACGGTTGGTGCACCGAATTTTTTCTCTATCACTACATTCCGTCCCTTCGGACCAAGGGTGACCCTGACCGCATTGGCCAATTTGTCCACACCGGCTTTCAGGGAACCGCGAGCTTCTAGAGAATACGTGATTTCTTTTGCCATTTTTTATCTCCTTTATAAAACTGCTAGTATATCGCTTTCGCGCATAATTATGTAATCCGTACCATCAAAGGCGACTTCACTGCCGGAATATTTTCCGTAGAGAACTTTATCCCCTTTTTTAACGGTCATTTTGATCAAACTTCCTGAATCACTCACTTTACCAGGTCCAGCCGCAACAACAGTTCCCTGCTGTGGTTTTTCCTGGGCAGTATCAGGAAGTATGATTCCTCCGGCAGACTTATCTTCTGCTGGAGCAGGCTCAACAACTACACGATCAGCCAGTGGCTTGAGGTTTAAACCCATTTTACAACTCCTTATATACGTTGATTGTTTTTTTAATTATATTTCTAAAAGCGGCGGCGAAATTACCTACCAAAATCTGTTTTTCACAACATTTCAGCCTAATATTAAATAATGTCCGCCATCTCCCCTTTTACACAAAAAATATACCAATTGGCATTTTATTTCATTTTGTATGATAATAGTGAAATTTTATGTCATTATGGCAAAAAGAAATACTATGCTCCTGTTGATCCAAAACCGCCTTCTCCCCGGTCTGTCTCTGTCAATTCGTCCACTAACTCAAAATGAATTGGACTTCCATCCATGGCAGCCAACTGGAAAAGCCGTTGGCCTGTTTCTAATGTAAAAGGCTTATCTTTAATATTATCTACAGCCGCCATGATCTCCCCCCTGTAGCCAGCATCTATCAGCCCAATTGAATTGCATTGGCGCAGGGGTGTTTTGGATATACTGGATCTGGGGATTAATAAATAAGGTTTATTTTCTGCATTCTCACATGCGATCCCTAGATGGATTCGTGCTGTTTCACCCGGTTGTATGGTTTGGTCTTCAGTTACAAAAAGATCAATCCCAGCGTCCCCATCATGGAAACTTCCGTGGTTTTCATACAAGGATCTGATAGAATTGTTAAAGGGTTTAATCTTTAAATGCATTTATGTTTAAGTGACCAGTGATTTCAGCAATTTAACATGGTGCGGTCTTGAACCGCAACAGACCCCGATCACATCAGGATCTTTGTTTAAAATGGATGTCACGCCGTCACTGAAATTAGATTCATCTATGGTTTCAAAATAATCATTTTCGTAATCTGTGCACCCCAGGTTTGGATAAGCGCCCCACTTACCCTTCCACGTGGAATTAAACTGATCAATACTGCTTAAGGTTGTTTCCAGTTGGTTACAATTGGTCAATAAACAATCCACTTTAAATTCATGAATCATAGATAATAAATCCTGGATGGGGGTACCATCCAGAATACGACCGCTGTCTTTCATAATCAGGCTTAACCAGAGCGGTATAGGCAAATATTGTGTCATATCCATGGCAAGTGTGACCTCGTGAATATTCCCCATTGTTTCAAACAGGATAAGATCCACACCTCCATCCCTCATCCATTCCAGGGTTTCGCCGTACGTATCTTCAGTCACTGTTTTCCCGGGAAATTTTTCTGGTGAGTAGCAGTCTTCTACCGCTGTGATGGATCCTGCGATTTTCACAGTCTTATTCGATGCGTTTTGGGCACACTCAACTGCTTTTAATAAACTATCTCTAGCCCGCTCCTTTGCTTTTATTGGTGTGTAACCTGCTCGCCGATAGGTCCATGTTGTAGTCCGAAAGGTATTGGTTGTAATGATATCCGCACCGGCTGAGATATAATCCGAATGAATGGTTTCTACAACTTCTGGATGGTCCAGGTTAGCATCTGCTGACCAGATTGGCAGTGGGATATCAATGCCGCGGTTTTTTAGTTCGGTTCCCATGGCCCCATCAAGAATCAGAGGCCTTCTCATGATGATTTGTTCAAGGCAGACATCAGGTAATACAGTCCAATACTCAACGTGATAATTCCAATTCCAATGAATGATTCAAACGTGGTTTCAAGGATAGAATAAGCAAGGATCCACACATTTACGATCAGGAATACCAGCGGGGTTATTGGGTATCCCCAAACCCTGTATGGCCGATCAAGATTGGGTTCCTTCCTTCTCAGGACGAACAGTGAAATGACGGTCAATGTTGTGGTAATAATCAGGGAAATGCCTGCGTACATCAACACTTGCTCAAAGGAGGATGTGAGGATGAACAGGAATGATAAGCCCAGTTGAACGCAAAATGCATTCAGAGGAATATCATCGGTATTTCTGTTTTTTAGAAATTTTAAAAATGAGTGGTCTTCGCCCATGATTTGCATGATCCTGGGGCCGATGTAAACATAACTGCTGACCGTGGATAAAAGAAGGATCGATATTCCCAAACCAATGACCTTCGCCCCAATTTCACCAAATATTTGAACACCGGAAATATATCCAATATCGACCCTCCCCGCCATGGCAGCCATGGGTGCCGTATAGAGGAAAATATAATTAAGCAATATGTAAAGAATCATAACAAACCCAGTGGCTATCACCATGGATCTTGAAATATTAATTTTTGGATCCTGGATTTCACCGGCAATATACACAGCTGAATTCCAACCGGTGTAGGCATAAGAAACCCAAACCAGGCTCACAGCGAATCCAGAACCCAGCATGAGTGCACCATCGCCGGGTTTAGGCAAGATGGAAATGGACTGGGGAACATCACTAAAAAATCCGAATGCAATAAACACAAGGATCAGGCCAATTTTGACTGCTGTTGAACTATCCTGGAAAAAAGTGCCCCATTTGACACTTTTCATATGGAGCCCATGGAACCCTGCCAGAACTAGGGATGCCACAATTGTTTGGTTTAACCCGGGGAATACTGCTGACAAATAACTTCCTAAGGCCATGGCAGCCAAAACCGCAGGAGCCGTGAACCCAACTGTAGCTGAAACGATCCCGGCTCCAAAGCCAACAGATGGATGAATAATCCGGCTCAATAAATGGTATTCGCCGCCGGATCGTGGAAGTGCTGCACCCAGTTCACTGTAGGTTAAAGCACCGCAAAGTGCAACAATTCCGCCAATGACCCAGAGCATGATTAAAGGGAAAACCGATTGTATATCGAGTAACTGGAAGCCCAGGCTGGTAAAAACACCCGTTCCGATCATGGATGCCACAACAAACGATGCAGCGGTCCAGACTGAAATATGGCGGGCTGGTGAAATCGGCGTCAAGGATCAGGAACGGTAAATATTAAACGCAAGAAGGAGCCAACCCGCGATAAAACACGCACCACCAATGGGTGTAACGGCTCCGAGCCATCTCATATTCGTCAGAACCAAAAGATATAAACTTCCGGAAAAGATCACAATGCCAGCTGTTAGAAGATAGGCAGGAATGTGAATAAGATCGTGATTTAAGTGGAATCCTATTGCACCGATCAGAAGCAGCCCGATAGCATGGGCCATGTGATAGCGAACACCAGTCTTAAAAATTTCAAGGTCTTCAGGAGAAACCCTGGATTTCAATCCATGGGCGCCGAATGCGCCCAAAAGAACGGCTAAACCAGCCAGGAAAGCCCCAACAATCAGCCAGGTTTTCATGGCTTATTCTGAACGCTGGATGACGGTCCGCATTGGATAAGGAATCTCGATTCCTTCCTGGTTGAACCGTTTATGGAGTCTTTTTATAAATTCGTGTATAATTGGATTCTGATCGCCATATTTATTTCCGCGGAAATAAACCGCAAGATCTATACTGGATTCACCAAATCCACGAAATTTAAAGGAGGGCTCTGCGTCTTTATTCACTTCTTCCATGGTGGAATGGAGTTCAGTCGCCACTTCCATAACAACCTTTCCCACCTGATCCAGGTCTGAGTTATATCCAACACCTACGGGAATCTTTACAGAAAAACTGGGGTCACCGCTGTCATAATTCTTTATGATGGCTGAAGACAGTTTGGTGTTTGGAATGTGAATGATATTGTTGGACCGCTCCAGCATCTTGGTATTACGCCAGCTGATATTCTGGATATACCCCATTTCCCCGGAGTCGAGACTGACAAAATCTCCGGGCTGAACTTTCTTGCTCAGCAGAATATGCAGGCCGGCAAATACATCGGATAAGGTATCTTTTAAAGCAAGTGAAACAGCCAGGCCTCCCACACCCAGCGCCGTAAGCATGGGTGTAATGGATACATCCAAGGAATCTAAAATAATGAGCAGCCCAATAGCGTACACCGTGATCCACACAATATTGGTGAATATGGTTGTAGACGGAAAGCCGCTGCCCTGCTGTTTGGACCAGATGTCAAAGAGTCCAACCACCAGTTTTGCTGAAGCATGGGTAATAGATGCAATCAGTATAATTTTCAGAATCTTTGAAATATACAGACCGTAATGCTCATCGATTGGAACATCGCGAAACGCAAGCGACAGGGCTAATAGAAAAAACCAAAGGACAATCTGTGACTCCACGGCAGCGAGGATTACGTTATCCCCTTCCCACTTGGATCGTTCTGCAGCTTTTATTAGTCTGGAATGGACAACCCGTTTAAAAATCATACCCGCCAGTGTGCCTCCAGCAACAATAGCTAACGGCACCAGCCACTGATCGGTAAAGGATGTACTATTTAAGAATTGGGTGACGGCATCCATGTTAATCAAACTTCACGGATACCAGTTTTGAGATTCCCTTTTTCTCCTGGGTTACGCCATACATGTAATCTGCGATTTCCATGGTGAGTTTATTGTGGGTCACTATAATAAACTGGGTTTCGTCACAAAATTTCCCCAGCACACGGGTAAATTTGTGGATATTAACATCATCCAGCGGCGCATCTACCTCATCCAGGATACAATAGGGGCTGGGTTTGACCTGGTAAATGGCAAAAAGAAGTGAGATGGCGGTGAGGGCTTTTTCCCCGCTGGACAAGAGACGGAGCGATGTATTCCGTTTGCCCGGCGGCTGTGCTTCAATGCCTATATCTGCCTCCAGAGGGTCCGGGTCACCCACCAGTTTCAGTGTGGCATTCCCACCTTCAAAGAATAATTGGAATAATGTTTCAAAATTGGATTTGATCAGGTCGAACGTTTCTTGAAACCGTTTCCGCGCAACCTTATCGATCTTGCGGATCGTCTCACGGAGATTCTCCTCTGCTTCGAACAGATCATCCCGCTGGACCGATAACGTCTCAAGGCGCTCATTCTCTTCGTTATATTCATCCTGGACTGCCATATTGACCGGTCCAATATTTTCTAAACTTCGCTGAATCTTGGCAATTTCAATTTCGAGCTGCTCTTCGGAGTCATCCACAATCAAATCCCCAGGAACACTCTGATTATACCTGTCTCGGATCCGCTCTTCCACCAGGCGGATTCTTTGATCTGTTTCCGACGCTTCTAATTCTGCATTCTTCAAGTCCTCCAGGAGTTGTTCCCGGTCTCTTTGCTCCGCAGCAATTCTGGCCTGGATCTCTTCAATACTCTGGTAGGTCTCCCTGTACACTGATTGTTTCAGGTCTAAAATGGAACGCTGTTTCTGGATCTCAGCATTCAGGGTGTCCAGTTCTTTTTCACCTTTGGTGATCTCAACATCCAGGTCTTTCTTTTTTAATTGCAGTTCATCGATCTCCTGTTTGATCGATTCCTGCCTGGCCTTTAACTCAGCCCGGGTTTCTTCTCCCGATGATCTCTTGAACTTGAGCTGATCCCTGCGGGATTCAAG
>Ga0209753_1000301_pt1 | contig 20302 bp, 19 predicted proteins | sample METZYME_3_550m_FD_187550 | JGI IMG/M metagenome (GOLD analysis project Ga0209753, IMG submission 187550) | Marine microbial communities from oxygen minimum zone in mesopelagic equatorial Pacific - METZYME_3_550m (SPAdes) (version 2) | ecosystem: Environmental > Aquatic > Marine > Oceanic... | reverse complement strand
TCTAAATTGATTCCCCCGTATCGCAGGCCTGACTGGCGCCCTGATTATGCTGATCGGGAAACCCGAAAAACCTGTTGAAATTAATATTGCTGAAATAATAGGTTGAGTAAAATGAATGACATCAAAGTTTTTAAACCAGACTATAGAGATAGTAAAAAATCACATATTCCTGATATGACTGTATATAAGGGATTGTATGATAAATCTGTCAAGGATCCCGAAAGTTTTTGGGCAGAACAGGCCGAACGTCTGGACTGGTATAAAAAGTGGGACAAAGTAGCAGATAATGATCTCACAAAGGCTCAAATTAAATGGTTTGAAGGCGGGAAGCTAAATGTGTCTTATAACTGCCTGGACCGTCACATCAAAGCAGGGTATGGTGATCAGACTGCACTCATATGGGAGGGAAATGACCCCAATACAGATACAGCATTATCCTACGCGGAATTACTCTCGGAAGTGTCGAAATTTGCAAACATCCTGAAAGAAAAAGGGGTGGAAAAAGGAGACCGTGTTTGCATTTATATGCAGATGATTCCTGAGCTGGCAATCGCTATGCTGGCATGCACTCGCATTGGTGCAGTTCACTCCATTGTGTTCGGGGCTTTTTCACCGGATTCCCTGAGGAACCGAATTAATGACTCTTCCTGCAAAGCTCTCATTACTCAGGATACAGGTGTTCGGGGTACTAAACAGAATATCCCCATGAAATCAAATGCAGATATTGCCCTGAAAAATACACCTTCCATTGAAACCGTAATTGTCGTTCATCGCACTGGGGAAGAAGTTGCCATGCAGGAAGGGCGGGATTTCTGGTGGGAAGAACAGATGGAAACTGCTGATGATATATGCCAGCCTGTAGAGATGGATGCTGAAGATCCTCTCTTTATTCTCTATACGTCTGGTTCAACAGGAAAACCAAAGGGGGTTCTTCATACCACTGGCGGATATATGGTTTATACTTCTTTTACCCATGAGCTTATCTTTGATTATCATCCAGGAGATATTTACTGGTGTACGGCTGATATCGGATGGATCACGGGTCATTCCTATATTATCTATGGGCCCCTTGCAAATCGGGCCACAACTCTCATGTTTGAAGGTGTACCCAATTATCCGGACTTTGGGCGGTTCTGGGATGTGGTGGAAAAACATAGGGTGAATATATTCTACACTGCACCCACCGCATTACGGGCTCTCATGAGAGAAGGCAATGATTATGTCATTAATCGTGACCGTTCATCCATTAAGATACTGGGGACCGTTGGCGAACCCATTAAGGAACCGGAATGGATGTGGTATTACGATGTGGTAGGCGAAAACCGCTGCCCGATTGTAGATACCTGGTGGCAAACCGAAACCGGCGGAATTCTCATTACTCCATTGCCAGCTGCAACGAAATTGAAGCCTGGTTCAGCAACATTACCATTCTTCGGGATTACACCCGTTATCCTAGATCCGGATGGGACTGAACTGCATGGCAACCCTGCAGAAGGATTGTTGGCTATCAAAACATCCTGGCCTGGGCAGATGCGGACCATTTATGGGGATCATAAACGGTTTTATGACACCTATTTTTCTATGTTCAAGGGTTATTATTTTACCGGTGACGGCGCTCGCCGGGATGAAGATGGCTATTACTGGATCACCGGGCGGGTGGATGATGTGCTGAATGTGTCCGGTCACAGGCTGGGCACGGCTGAGATAGAGGGTGCAATTGGTGCCCATCCGTCTGTTGCTGAAGCCGCTGTAGTGGGGTATCCCCATGATATTAAAGGGCAGGGAGTTTATGCTTATGTCACTCTCATGGCAGGAGTGGAAGCAAATGATAATACGTTTTCTGAAATTAAGATGAAGGTGAGAGAGCTTATCGGCCCTCACGCATCGCCGGATAAAATTCAATTTACTCCAGCGCTTCCAAAAACAAGATCGGGGAAGATTATGCGCCGGATACTTCGGAAAATTGCAAAAGGGGATACAGCAAATTTGGGGGATACATCCACGCTGGCAGATCCGGGTGTGGTAGATGATCTGGTGGCTGGGATGCAGTAAGCTGCAGCTCCATCCCATTAGCTTATAAAGTATCAGCAGATTATTCGGCCTTCCGGATTCAGTGATTACGTAGTCGGCATAAGCTTCTGGATCCAGGTAAATTCCTGCACTTTCACACTAAACAGGTAAAAAGGTTCGCTGATTGGACAAAGGGTGGAATTAGGGGTAAATTGAGGGGGTAAAAAAATCAAAAAATGCTAAAGGTGAAAAAGAATTAATGTCTATTAAATTGAATGGAAATGAGTTAACTGTTGAAAAACTCGTAAGGATTGCTAGAGACGGTGAACAGGTAGAACTCGCTCAGGATTCTCTCCGTTCAATAATAAAGTGCCGAGAGATGATCGAGGAGAAAATACAAACAGGCGAGATAATGTACGGAGTAAATACTGGTATTGGTGAATTTTCCGAAATTGTTTTGGACGATACTCAGATTAAAGATTTTCAAAAGTATCTTATTTATAATCATGCAGCAGGTATTGGTGATCCGGCACCAATTGAATATGTGCGGGGTTCCATGGCAGGTAGGATCAATGTTCATGCACATGGAAATTCGGGATGCCGTGCTGAAATCACCCAGGCCCTGGTGGAAATGCTGAATAAAGGTGTAACACCCTTTGTTTGTCAGAAAGGTTCTGTTGGAGCCTCCGGTGATTTAGCTCCAATGTCGCAAATTGCTTTGGTTCTTTTGGGAGAAGGGAAAGCATATTATCAGGGTGAGTTGTTGGATGGAAAAATTGCCATGAAAAAAGCAGGGATTGCTATCCCGGGACTGCAGGCAAGAGATGGCCTTGCGGTTATTAATGGATCGAACGTATTGACTGCAATGAGTGCGATTCTTTTATACGATGCAAATTGCTGGTTCAAACAAGCAGAAATCGCTGCGGCAATGACGCTGGAAGCACTGAAAGCAAATATGAAACCTTATAGTGAAAAATTGCACCAGGTTCGGGGGTTTTCCGGTGCAATCCGATCCGCAAATTCCATTAGAAAATTGGTTGTTGGTGGAGATGTAATGGAAGGAAAGGTTAAAACCCGTGTACAGGATGCCTATTCTATGCGCTCAACTCCACAAGTAATCGGTGCTGCACATGATGCCTTGAAATTTGCAAAATCACAGGTGGAAATTGAACTAAATGGTGTTGGAGACAATCCTGTATTTTTCCCGGATGAAAATATTCAAATCCCCGGAGCCAATTTTCAAGGCACACCTGTTTCTCTTCCAATGGATATGGTGGGAGCATCTATCACTATGGTGAGTGTAATGTCTGAGAGACGTCTGAACCGCCTGAATAATCCCGCATTGAATGTTGGACTTCCTGCATTTCTCACAAAAGGTGCTGGTATGTTTTCAGGGTTGATGTTATCTCAATACACTGCAGATACGCTAATCGTAGAACAGCGCATACTCTCTGCACCAGCATCCATACAATCTATTCCAGCAGCTGCAGACCAGGAAGACTTTGTCTCTATGGGGATGAATACTGCATTACAGAATAAACAAATACTTGATAATGCTTATGGGATTTTAGGAATTGAATTTATGGCAGCTGCACAGGCGTTGGATTTTAGAGAATATCAATTCGGAAAAGGTGTGAAAACGGCAAAAAAAGTGATTCGAAAATATGTAGAATTTTTGGATGTAGACCGGCCACTCTTTTCAGATCATACTCGAATGAAAGAATTGGTAGAATCCTGTGAAATTCTTAATGAAGTGGAAAAAGTGATAGGGAGTTTGGAATAAAACGAAAATGGGAACAATATTTGGTCTGGTAGCGAATAGTAGGTAATAGTAATCATTATTTAATGACTTTTATTATTTTTACCTGTAATTTCGATCGAGTTACGGGAGAAGATATGATGCGATGCAATAAAAAGAGAGAAAGTATTTTGGAGATCATTAAGGATATCTATGGTCATCCTACTGTTGATTCGATTTATCCCCAAGCACGTCTGATTAACCTGTAAACAAAATTAAAAAAAGGAAAAAATCATGTTAGTAACAAAACAAGCTCCGGAATTTAAAGCCACTGCTGTAATGCCGGATAATTCATTTCAGGACATTAGTCTTTCGGATTATAAAGGAAAGAAAGTTGTCCTTTTTTTCTATCCCCTTGATTTTACATTTGTGTGACCATCCGAGCTCATCGCTTTCGATCATCGCATAAGCGAGTTTGAAAAGCGAAACACCCAGGTTCTGGGTTGTTCGGTAGATTCACATTTCAGTCATTTAAAATGGAAAAACACTGCTGTTAATGATGGTGGAATAGGGAATGTTCAATATCCAATCATTTCAGATTTGGACAAATCAATTGCACGGCAATACGATGTACTTTTAGGAACACAGGAAGCTTATGTTGACACCGGTGAGGAAGACATTGAGACTACGGTAGGAGGAGATGTAACATTGAGAGGTTCATTTCTCATTGATGACGAGGGAACAATTCGCCATTCAATTGTTAATGATTTACCCCTTGGGAGAAATATAGATGAAATGCTCCGTCTCCTTGATGCATTAGATCATCATAATGCGCACGGAGAAGTGTGTCCTGCCGGATGGACGGAAGGGAAGACCGCAATGAAACCCTCCAATGATGGTGTAAAAGAATACCTCTCTCAAGAAGCGGATAATCTTTAATATTTAAATAAGGAGAATACACGTGGAATTAATTCATCCCATTTTTAAATGGTTGCATATTATTGCAGGAATTACCTGGATAGGATTATTGTATTTTTTCAATTTCATTAATGGTCATGTCGCAGCAACCATGGATGCTGATACGAAAAAGAAAGTTATGCCGGAGCTCATGCCCCGAGTCTTATACTGGTTTCGCTGGGGGGCAGCCTGGACCTGGGTAACAGGAATTGTTCTGCTCTATGTTTTGTTCTGGGCAGGGAGCTTATCTATGGGAGAATCAGGTGGAAATTTAATGTTTGAAGCGGGAACAGAAGTAACGATGTCTGCACATATTTTGCTGTTGGTTGTATTTGCAGGTGTGTTCATTTATGATTTTTTGTATAAAAGTGCTTTAGCATCAAATTTAAGGGTCATAACGATAATGAGTTTTGTTTTAATCGGCGTAGTTGTTTATCTCATGCAGAATGTTGCACATTTTTCTTATAGAGCTTATAATATTCATTTGGGAGCAATGTTCGGAACCATGATGGCATTCAACGTATGGTTCAGGATTTGGCCGGCACAACAGAAAATTATCACTGCCATCAAAAATGGTGAAGCGCCGGACGGAGATTTAGTCGCATTGGCAGGACTTCGTTCCAAGCATAACACATACATGTCCATCCCCCTTATTTGGACTATGATAAATCAGCATACAAGTTATTTTTCCGGTGGAAATCTGGGATTTACTGCTCAATATGGTTGGCTTGTATTGATGGGTATTGTAGCATTGGGTTGGCATATTGTTTTCCAGTTATACAGAAAATCCGGAAAAGTGGAGGGATTCTAACCTTTTATTACAAATCTCTAATTGTTCAGCCCAGCCAATCTTCTGACTGAGCTTCTTCTTAAGTCATTTATCCAATATTATTTCAATCATTTTCAATAAGTTAATAATGAAAAGTACTTTTCTCCTTTTAATAAATATATCACTCCTTTTTGGAGCAAAAGATTATTTCCAGCAGCATGTGGCGTATACTATAGAAGTAACCCTTGATGACTCTGCCCATACCTTGCACGCTAATGAAAAAATAATTTATACAAACAATTCTCCTGATACACTTCAATTTATCTGGTTTCACCTTTGGCCAAATGCTTATAAAAATACTGAAACAGCATTTGCGAAACAGGGTGAACGGTTTCTTTCTACGCGTTTTCTTTTTTCTGATGAGGAGGACCGGGGGTATATCGATAGTCTGGATTTTGCAGTTGATGGAGTAGATGCAAAATGGGACTATCATTCTGAATGGATTGATGTGGCAAAAGTTGAACTTCCGGTTAAGTTAGCACCGGGTGGACAGACGGTAATAGAAACACCATTTTTTGTAAAATTACCGGAAGTATTTTCCCGATTAGGGCATACCGGAAAACATTACGAAATAACTCAATGGTATCCAAAACCGGCAGTCTATGATCATCTTGGCTGGCATCCTATGCCCTATTTGAATATGGGAGAATTCTACAGCGAATTTGGTAGTTTTGATGTAAAAATCACTCTTCCTGAAAACTACCGTATTATGGCAACTGGAGATTTGATTGATGGTGAGGAAGAGTACGCCTGGCTGGATTCCCTGGCTACCGAAGGAGATTCCCTGTATTCTCTTGATAAAAAAGCATTTAAAAAAGCAATTCGCGAATTACAGAGGGGGAAAAAGAAAAAGGGAAAGTTTGTAAGGAATTTCATTGGTCATTTCAAAAAAGATGAGGGTGATGATGAGGAGGAGATAAAATCTTCATCCGTTATGAAAACACTTCACTTTCATCAGGAGAATGTTCATGATTTTGCCTGGTTTGCAGATCCTAAGTGGATTGTGAGAAAAGGTACTCTTTATCTAGCAGATTCCACCCGTGAAGTCACACTCTGGAGCATGTATTATCCCAAGAATGCTAAACTGTGGGAGAACTCTATTGAGTATCTCCATGATGCCGGGTATTGGTATAGCAAATTCAATGGTGATTATCCCTATAATCATATCACGGCGGTGGACGGAGATCTTAGTGCGGGCGGAGGTATGGAATATCCCAATATTACGGTTATCTCAAAGATGCCATCTAAACATCTATTGGAAATGGTCATCATGCATGAAGTGGGGCATAACTGGTTTTACGGCATTTTGGGCAGTAATGAAAGAGATCATACCTGGATGGATGAGGGATTAAACGAATTTTGTAATATTCGCTATTGGGATAAAAAATATGGGGATAATAACAGACGTTATGTGATAAATGAATTTACACAGGAGAAACTGGGACCATTCAGCATCGGGCATAATATGAGATTCGGCTTCATGGATTATATGGGCTATACATCCTTGGTGAAAATGGGCGATGAGGAGCCTTTGGAAACTTCTTCTAATGACTTTAAAATTCGATCAAACTACTGGCTAAGTTATTCCAAGCCAATGGTATACTCTTGGCATTTGCTCCATTATCTGGGTGAAGAGACCATAGATAAAATCATGCACAATTATTATGAGGATTGGAAATTTAAACACCCCTACCCTCAAGATTATTTTTCATATTTTGGTAAGTATAGCGATAAGAACTTGGACTGGTACACCCACGATGTCTTCTACAACACAGGCACAGTTGATTATGCAGCTTCAATTATAAATAATGACGCTGTATTTATTAATTACGGTTCGCTTACAGTTCCCTTTGAAGCTGCCTTTTATGATGAAAAAAGAAATGAGATATCCCGACAATGGTTTGAAGATGTAGGGCGGGTTAAGTCGATGCCATTACCAGTAGGAACCAAATCGATTATTATTGATCCGGAGGGAACACTTCCTGATGTGAATCGTCCAAATAATGCCACCTATAAACCTCTAAAGTTCACCTGGATATTTGATGAGCCTCAACATTATAAACGGGAAATATTCTGGATGCCCTGGCTGTTCAGCTGGAACCAGTTTAATGGCTGGACACCTGGCCTGAATTTCTATCATGGTTATGTGCCTGGCTATAACTATGGTATAGGTATACAGCCCATGTGGGATTTTAAGAATGAACAGCTCATTGGTTCTGTAAAATATAAGCGTACTCTTTATAATTTTTTGAATTTTAATACCAGCACATTTAATATTGACATTGCTCGGAATTCCGGCCGGTCGGGTGCCCATATGGCATTTGAAGGCAAAAGGAAAGAACATTTAAAACGTTATCCTGTATGGACAAGTACTGCTACAATAGATTACCATAACATTGAAGAAAAAGCTGTTGATCCAAGCTATTATGATAAATGGTCGATAGCAGTAGGCTTTGCGGAGCTGAAGTTTCATAACCGACCGAATCCATATCTGGCTTATCATTTTCGTACAGGCATAAAAACCAGTATTGTGGGCAGTGAATTTATGCGCCTCAATATCCAAGCCAACATCAATTACAGATTTACTAAAGAGATTAAGACAAAGCTTCGTATATGGATTGGTGGATTTATTGTTGATGATGATATTCCTAAACAGTATCGAACTTATCTCAGTGGTAATATTGATCCAGATTTCCGCAATAATTTTATCTTTAATCGTACAAGTGATATGAATGATATTTCCATCGGTACTCGCCAGTATGAAATTGGAGGGCCTTCTATACATGGTTTGATATTAGAAGATGATAAAATGAAGGGAGTCAAACTCTGGGTTATTTCTGCCAATTTTGATATTACAGTGCCGAAATTGCCTGGAAAACCTTTTATAGATCTGGCTGTGGTTGAAGGTGGGGATTCCTATATTGATTTTGGCTTAAAAAAATCATTTGGTCCTCTGGAAATTATTATGCCTCTTTATAAGAGTTGGGATGAAGATGGTTTTGTTACTGATACTGACTGGCTCTTGAAGCGTATGCGCATATCATTGAGCATTTCGAATTTTAATATCCAAAACTTGTTCTAACATCTCTTTTAGACATGAAATTTTTTAGTTAGAACATGAGCTTTAAATAATATGTAAATTCCCCTACGGATTTCAACATTATTATATAGGGGTTAGTATTATATATGGCAAAATGGGACAAAGATTCCTTTCTGAGTGATCTGCAAAAAAATTGTAATCGCGAAGTCGTAAAAATCGGTCGTCAGATCATTGATTTTTCCGAGAAACAATCCTCAGATCTGAGTTGGGGCAGGGGCAGTGATCATGGTACTATGACTTTTCGGTGTTCTTCAGATATCGGGGATGTACCAATATTTCATCTCTTATCAGATGGAAGGATAAATCTGCAGATTAATTTTCTTAGGGGAAAAGATTTGCCTAAGATGGTTCTTCGGGATATGATTGTGAAACTGGAATCTAATTTTCTTAAGGAATATGATCCGGAAATGTATCCGACTGATACATTCGTACCCATAGAAGAGTTATTTCATACTAAATCTCAGGTGGAGAAGTTTTTAAAAACAATTGAAGGATGTGTATATCGTTTGAAACAATGATAGTGTCATTATGTAATTAAGCCTATTGCCCTGTCTTTTTCCAGCAGGGCATTTTATTTATCTGTATGTATAGATCACAATTTCACTTCCTTTGCTTGACTCCACTTAAATACCCTCGGTAAATTCTTTGACAATGGATGTGATTCGCTTAAAGAATATGGTCTTTTACGGTTATCATGGAATTTCGGAATCGGAAAAGTCACTTGGGGGTAAGTTTGAGGTTGATCTAGATTTATACTGTTTATTAAAAAAATCTGGTGAATCTGACAAACTTAGAGATACAATTGATTATGAAGCTATTTATCAGACGGTGAGATCCTGCACGACCAGTCATAAATATTACTTAATCGAAGCCCTTGGAGAGACAATTGCCCAATCGGTTCTGGAGCAGTACAAAGTAGATCACCTGAGAGTACGTGTGCGTAAACCTCATGCATCGGTGAAAGGAGTTCTGGATTCTGTGGAAGTTGAATTGGAGAGATCTCTGGAGGATTATGTCTGAAATGGTCTACTTGTCCCTCGGTTCAAATTTGGGAGATCGAGAAGCAAATTTAGCCGGTGCAATTACAGCACTGGGAACATATTCTGAAATCCAGGATGTCCAAAGCGCATCATTTTATGAAACAAAACCCCTTTACAACCTAGACCAGCCTGATTTTCTAAATACGGTAGTAAAATGTCACACAGGATTTACTCCTTTTAAAATGCTGGATGCGGTGATGAACATCGAAATCCTACTTGGGAGATCAAAAAAACATGAAAAAAATCAACCCAGAATAATTGATATTGATATATTATGCCATGGTGATGCAATCATTGAAACCGAGGAATTAACCATACCTCATCCGGGAATACCAACTCGACTTTTTGTTCTCGTTCCTTTTACCGAATTAGATCCTGATTATATCCTTCCACTCTGGGGAGAAAGCATATCAGAAATGTTGATTCATTGTCCTGATCAATCGGTTATCAATAAACATCTCATTCAAACGAGCGCATGAGAAATTTATACTATGTTGCAATCGAAGGTCCAATTGGTGTAGGCAAGACCAGCCTGGCTAATTTATTAGCAGAAAAGTTGGGTGCTCGAAAAGTTTTGGAAGATTTCGAAGATAATCCATTTCTTGCTGATTTTTATGAAGAACCTGAGCGTTTTGCATTTCAAACCCAATTATTTTTTCTTTTACAGAGGTATCAACAGCAGCAGGAATTGCGACAAGTTGATATTTTTCATAATCTACTCATAACGGATTATATGTTTATTAAAGACAGGTTATTTGCCTCTTTGAATTTAAATGAGAAGGAGATGAATCTTTATGATACAATTGCGAACCTTCTCGAGAAAAATGTTATTAATCCGGATATGGTGATTTATTTGCAGGCAGATACAGATACATTGGTGAAAAATATTAATAAAAGGCAGAGAACCTTTGAAGTAAATATATCCTACGAATACATAGATGGATTGAACGAAGTGTACAATGAATATTTTTTCAGGTATCAGGATACACCCCTTGTGATCATCAATACAAACAACATTGATTTTGTGAACAATTCCAAGGATCTTGAAGAGGTAATTCAGTGTATACGAGAACCGATCTCTGGAACGAAATTCTTTAATCCTACAACGGAATTATAGATTCCATTTTTTTAGTATAGGGCCAGAGTTTCTATGTTTAAATATATTTTATTAGCATCCATTACCTATTTAGGAGTTAAAATGTACCAATTTGTTAGACAATTCCGTATTATGACAGGAGACAAGACTAAAAATAAACCGACTGAAGAAAAGGATTATTCCAAATTGGAGATACGGGATGCAGAGTTCAAGGACTTGGATGAGTGAAGAGTTGATATGTTAAAAATAAAACGATGGCTATCATCTTCTTATGGCACATATCAATTTTGGTATGCAGTTTTGAGGATTATCGTAGGGCTTTTTATTGCATTTGGGCATGGACTTGGAAAAATGACAGGCGGCTCCGAAAAATGGTTGGTGATTGGTTCTCTGGGATTAAAAAGTATCGGAGTGGAATCTTTCCATACTTTTTTTGGATTCATGGCATCTTTTTCTGAATTTGTTGGTGGAATCCTATTGGCAATTGGATTTTTGGTAAGGCCGTCAGCAATCCTTCTGACAATTACCATGGCATTTGCAGTATTGTTCCATTTTAAGTCGGGAGAATTCGGGGAGTTTGCTGCAATTTATGGAATACTTTTTCTTTATTTTGGATTGACTGGGCCCGGAAGATTCAGTGTGGATTCAAAATTATTTGGTTGGAAAAAATGAAAGCGGTTCGAATCCATGAACACGGGGATATTGATGTCCTGAAGTGGGAAGAGGTTTCAATTCCAAGCATATCGGAAAACCAGGCTCTTGTTGAGATAAAAGCTGCCGCTATGAATCATCTTGATCTCTGGGTTCGAAAAGGAATACCAGGAGTTCCACTCCCTTGTGTTCTCGGCAGTGATGGTTCTGGAATAGTTAAGGAGATAGGGAGTAAAGTAACATCTTTTAAAATAGGAGATGAGGTCCTGATTCAACCTCTGACTTATTGTAGGGAGTGCCAGTTCTGCAAGCATGGGCTGGAAAATTATTGCGAGTCTTGGGGGATTTATGGTGAGAATCAAAATGGAACTCAATGCGAATTTCTGGCAGTGGATGAAGATCATCTTCGTTCAAAACCAAACCATCTGAGTTTTGAGGAAGCTGCTGGATTCCCATTAGTTGCTCAAACTGCCTATACCATGCTGGTCAGACGGGCGAAGATTAAACAGGGTGAAACAGTGTTCATCTGGGGGGCAGGATCGGGAGTAGGCAGCATCGCTATTCAGGTTGCAAAGGAGAAGGGATGCTTGGTGATTGCTGCTGGCGGGTCAGAGAAAAAACTGAACCTGGCACAGGAATTAGGTGCAGATAAAGTATTGAATTACAAGCTTGTGGATGTAAAAGAAGAAGTGAATCGATTTACTGATGGAGGTGGTGTAGATGTCATCTTCGAACACGTTGGAGCAAAGACCTGGAACACCAGCCTGAAAATACTGGGCAAGGGAGGTCGCCTTGTAACCTGTGGTGCAACAACAGGTTCACGTGTGGGAATTGATATAAGGCACTTATTTTACAAACAGCAGTCTATTATGGGTTCTACTATGGGAGATGTGGCTGCCTTCGATGAAGTATTACAATTGCTGGAAGAAAAAAAAATTCGGCCTGTAATTGACAAAGTTTTTCCAATGAAAAATATACGCGATGCACATGTTTATTTGGAAGAAAGTCATCAAGCAGGAAAGGTTATTTTAGTTCCTTGATTCAACCGAATTCAAAATATGAAAAACATATTTTTATTTGTGTTAATGAACGCAATCCTGATAGTTCTCGAGGAGATTGTACACGATGTGGAGGTCAGGAAATCAGGTTGAAATTTGTCAGATTAATAAATCAATATGGATTGAAGGGAAAAGTACGTGCGAATAAATCAGGATGTTTGGATGCGTGTGAGTTAGGTCCGACAGTAGTAATTTATCCAGGAGGAATTTGGTATAATCAAATTTCATTAAGTGATGTAGAGGAGATTTTTAAAACGTCCGTTCTTGGAAATGATGCAGTCAAAAGATTAAGGTCAACGAATAAAACATGGGAACAATTAACTGAATTACGAAACCAGTAAGCTCAAATGATAAGATTGAACCTTATCTGTCTTTTTTTATTATCCCTTACAATGGGGAAGACTGCCAATCCTTCCAGCTTTGGAATTGCTACTGGTTCACATGGATGGGGAATTTCCTATCAAAGAATTTTGAAATCAAATGTGAATAGTGAAATAAATTTTGAATTTCGTTTTTATGATGTGAAGGGTACCGATGAATTTGCCTTTTCTACTTATTATGGTGGTACGGAAACCATTAACGAACAAAGTCTAGTTATCTCCCCAGTTTTTGCAGGATTTCGGTATTATCCGTTTGAAGGGAAGATTGAAAATAACTTTTCACCTTTTGTGACATTAAAAGCAGGCCCTCTATTTATATTCGATGGGAATGAGGAGATAACTTCCTTTTTTGAACGCTGGAAAAAAGCGGAAATCCATGTGGCGTTTGGGGGTCACGCTGGAATCGGTGTGAAATTCCTCAGTTCTAATGTTTCATCAATATCAGTGAGTGCGGGCCTGGATATTTTCCCCATGAACCAAACTATTGATGAGCAATCTCAATACAATGGACTTCTCCTTCAGTTTGAATTCAGTTGGTGGAAATAATTATGTCTGATTGGATTGATTTTCATTAGAAATCGTGTTAAAAAAGAGGTTCAAATATGAATGATTGTCTGTTTTGTAAAATAATTTTAAAAGAAATTCCATCTGATGTGGTGTACGAAAATGACCACATCTTGGCCTTTCGGGATATTAATCCCCAGGCACCAACGCATATTCTGATCATTCCAAAAGAGCACATTTCCACATTAAACGAACTTGAGAAAATTCATCAGGCACTTGCAGGGGAAATCCTTTTGGCCTCCACATTGCTTGCAGAGAGTGAGGGAATCGCTGAAAGTGGATATCGGACAGTGTTTAACTGCAATAAAAATGGCGGACAGGATGTTTATCATATCCACTTGCATTTATTAGGTGGAAGAAAAATGACTTGGCCTCCCGGTTAAGAAATTTAAAATATCAGGATGCAATTTTGGACAAAATATTCATAAGTTTGACACTGTGATTATTGAGAAAAACAAATTTTTTAAAAGGGGATGTCCTGAAATATATACGCGATTCCCAGTTTTCTCTTCTTTACTGCAATTAATATAATGTTTATTTCTGATCTCAAACTTCATGGTTTTAAGTCCTTTGCAAACAAAGCAAATATGGATTTTGGTGAGGGCATCACTGCTGTTGTAGGTCCGAATGGGTGTGGGAAGACCAATATTGTTGATGCCATTCGTTGGGTGCTGGGTGAACAGAAGTACAGCATTCTACGAAGCGGGAGAATGGAAGATATTATTTTTAACGGAGCGAAGGGATTAAAGCCCCTGAGTGTTTGCGAAGTGTCCCTAACCGTTCATAACAACAAGGGAAAACTCCCTATTGAGTATAACGATGTGGAGATTGGCCGTCGGATTTATCGAAACGGTGATAGCGAATACACGTTAAACAGAACACCCTGTCGGTTGAAAGATATCCATGATTTGTTTGTTGATACGGGGATGGGTGCGGATGCTTATTCGGTCATCGAATTGAAGATGATCGAACAAATATTATCAGAAACTGCGGAAGACCGAAAAAGGATGTTTGAGGAAGCTGCTGGAATTAATAAATATAAAACCCAGCGAAAATCTGCTATAAGAAAGTTTGAGGCTACCAGGCAGGACCTTGACCGGATCAACGATATTATTTTGGAAGTGAAAACGAAGGTGTATGGATTAAACCTTCAATTAAAACGATTCAAACGTCATGAAAATATGACAAGGTACCTCAAAGAAAGTGAAATTTCTCTGGCATTTTTGAAGATAGTGAACTACGAAGAACTGGCCAAACCCCTATATAAAAAAATCGAGGAATTCAAACGGATTCGGGAATCAAAAGAAACAAAGGAAAGTATTCATGAAGCGAAGCTGGTCCGTCTTCGCGAAGTTTATCAACAGCAGGATAAAGAACTGATCTCTCTGCAGGATGAACTGAAAACTTTGGAGGAGGAACGGGATAAATACCACCAGAATGTACTGGTTTACACTGAACAGAAGCGATCAGCTGAATCTACTTTGGAACGGTTACACCTTGAGAAAAAGAGTAATGATACCAAGAGAGATAAACTGTCAACTCACATCAATGGTATTGAACAAGAAGTCGAATCTTTAAATCCGCTTGTAGAAGCAAAGCTGGTGGAATACAAGGGAAAAAAACAAACGTTTGACTCTGTTGAAAGGGAATATGAGAAGGCACAGGCTTCTGTGGAAAAACTTCAATCAAAACGCTGGGAGGGGCAGCGAAAAGTATCTGACCAGGAATCTCTTTTCAAACGTACCGAATCTCTCATTGAAGAGAAAACAAAACTGGTCCACAAACTCGAAAAAAATCTGGATTCTATGGAAAAAAATCAATTTGAATATTCCATCCAGCAAAAAACTATTGAACAGAAAAAAACCAATATTCAGAATAAACTGGACAAAAAAAATACGAAACTGACAGAACAAAAATCAATTTTGTTAACACTGAAAGAAGACCGCCAGGAGTCAACTCAGAAACGTCATTACGTTCTTACCCAGTCGGAATCGCTGGAATCCCAACTTCAATTTTACAGGGAACTTGTTGCGAAGGGAGAAGGGTTGCCAGGGGGATCCCGCTACATTCTGGATAGGAAAGAGGATTATCCTGAGATTTTTGGAACCATAGCTGATTTATTCCAGGTAGATGAAAAATATCAAAGTGCAATTGACAGCGCCCTGGGGGATTTAGCATTCTGCCTGGTGGCAAAGGACAGGAAAACAGCCCTGTCAGTTCTCGAAACAGTGCGTGGGAAAGAAGTTGGAAATATGTCTATCATTCCTCTTAAAGAATTATCTGAAAGTATTCCTGGACTGAACCCACTTCCCAAGAATAAAGAAGTTATTGGACGGGGATCAGATCTGGTGAAAACAAAAAGGTCTTTTCAAGCCTTAGCAGAGTTTTTACTTGGGAATCTCCTCCTCGTAAATGATTTAAAAGAAGCGATCAAGGGGACTAACCTTGCAGGGTGGAATACTGTTGATTTGTCAGGGGATTATTTCGGAAAAAATATGATTCTGTGGACTCCAGATAAGTCAGGGAAAGTTATTGTTGGAAGAAGGGAGAAGATTGAGCATTTACAAAGGGAGATTGATGAATTGGGGAAAAAAGCGGAATCCCTAAAAAATAAAATCCTTTTCAATGAGGATGATATAACTAAAAAAGAAGAGAAATTGGAAGGGTTGTCCATTGAAATTTCAACTTTTCTTGAAGAGCGATCTGCTGTAGAAGCAAAGATAATTCAGAATCATTATCAACAGGCTCAGATAATGGGGTCCATTCAGGAAGAAAAACTGGAATTGAAAGAAGCACAGGAATCCCTGACTCAACTTTCGTATTCACTTGTTGATCTTGCTCCAACGATTAAAGATGCACATACTATGCTTGATAATCTGCAGGGAAGTCTGGAAAAATCTGGTGAAAATTTAGCTAAAGCAAGAAGTGAGAGAGATACATTCTATCAACAGGTTCAGGATATCCGGATAGAATTACTCAATTTGGAAAATCAAAGAGAGAATCTACAAATCCAGAAAAAAACTGCGGAAGGCACTATATCGGAACTTAAAAACCGAAGGCAAGATATAGAATCAGAGAATCAATTCTCTGAGGAAAAGAAAGAGACTCTTAAAACACAGATTGAAGAAGGGGAAAGAAAATTAGTTAAAATTAACGGAAGATTGCACCACCACCGTTCCATCCTGGAGTTAAAAAAGCAGGTGTACGGTGAGACTTACCAGGAAATTGAAGCAACGGAAAACCAAATTCGCTCTGAACAAAGAAACCGGGAATCTATCCTGGAAGAATTGAAAAAATGTGAATTAGAAATTGTGGAAGATGAACAACAGATTCAGCTCATCCGGGAAAGGATCAGGGATCATTATGATGAAGAAATTTCCAAAACTCTTCAGGTTGAAAAGGATGAAGCAACCCTCATTTCGGACATTGAACGAACCAAACAAAGTATTGAAAGAATTGGCCCCGTAAATATGGCGGTTCAATTGGAATATGATGACGAAAATAACCGTTTGGGATTACTGAATGAACAGCGGGATGATTTGATTGCTGCGGAGGAAAACCTGCGTAACACAATCCAAAAAATTGACAAGGTGGCCCGGAATCAATTTCAGAATACGTTTGATCAAATCAAATTAAATTTTGAGAAACTGTTTGTTCTGTTTTTTGAAGGAGGACAGGCCTCTCTGGAACTTACAGGGGACCCGGACCCATTGGAAGCGGATATTTCCATCCGTGCTCAACCACCCGGGAAACGGAATCAGAACCTGAGGATGCTTTCAGCAGGAGAAAAATCACTCACTGCTATTGCATTACTTTTTTCTATCTACCAATATAAACCCAGCCCCTACTGTATACTGGACGAAGTGGATGCACCGCTGGATGATATGAATATCAAAAAATTTACAAGGGTCTTGAAAAAGTTCAGTGAAGAAACCCAATTTATAATCGTGACTCATAATAAGCTTACCATGGAAGCCGCTAATTATCTTTATGGAGTGACGATGGAAAATAAGGGAGTATCTAAATTAGTTTCGGTGAGGTTTGAAAGTTGAAATATCCTCCCAAATTCAAAACGTAGAAATTATTGTTTTATATTTTTGATAAAAAGCTGAAAGCGGGAATCCTACTACATTGTAATAACATCCGTTTACTTTTTTAACACAAACAGAAAACCAGTCCTGAATTCCGTATGATCCGGCTTTGTCAAGGGGATTATATGTTTCAATATAGTTCTGAATTTCGTTTTTAGATAAGTGCTGAAAGGTCACCCGCGTTTCTTCGCTGAATGTTTCACAGATCTTTTGGTCTTTCAATTTCAGACACACTCCTGTAATAACGGTGTGAGTCTGCCCTGAAAGCCGGGACAGCATTTCAGTACCTTCCTCTTTATTGGAAGGTTTTCCAAGGATTTTGTTATTAAAAACGACAATTGTATCAGCACCAATTACCAATCGGTCAGGGAATTGGGTTGCAACAGAATGAGCCTTCAGTTTTGCAAAATGTTCAGCGAAATCCTTTGGGGGAAGACTTATGGAATAATCTTCATGAATATCACTTGGGATAACCTGAAAATCCAGTCCAATTTGTTTTAACAGGAACTTCCGTCTTGGAGAACCGGAGGCAAGGATCACGGGAGACTGGTTTATCGAAATTTTGCCATTCTCCCTATTGTGGATACACTGGAACCGTTTGCATCTGCCTTTACCCTGTAAAGGTATACTCCGTTAGCCAACTCTCCACCGAAAGAATCTCTACCATCTTCCCAGTTGACTCTATAATATCCAGCAGTTGGAAATGTTATCTTTTCAAAGGACTTGATTTTTCTTCCACTGAGGGTAAATACGTCGATGGAAACCTTAGCGGGCGTTGAGATTTCAAATACGAATTGTGTGGAAGTTTTGAAAGGGTTAGGATAATTCATAACCTGGAAAAGGCGTAGGCTGTTGTTTTCTGCTTGGTTAAGATAAATTTCTTTTTCGGAAGGATTATTTGCACTGTCCCAGGCTTTAATACGAATATTTATTATCTTAGAAAAATCATCTAAATTTGGTTGAATGATTCCGGTTTGAATGCTGTTGGGATCATAAATAAATCGATTGGTTATGTCTGTCACATCTCCAGTGGCTAACTCTGTGAGGGATATTTCATGGCCAGGTTCACCTGCCAGATTGATACCAAGGCTGTCTTCCAATCGGATAACTAATGTTTCGTTACTCCGGAAATGATCGCCGGATTTGAGGATCCGCCCTTTTTTGGTTTCAAACGAAATAATTGGACCTTCATTATCATGGACAGAACTGCCATTAGTGAAATAAACAGGCGAATATGTTCCAACCGCTTCTCTTGTACTATCATTTGATATTGAATAAAGGTTGAGACGTCCTGGGTTTTGAGAATAAGAAATATCCTTTGGAGCTATAAGATTTCCAGAGAAATTATTATCTGAAAATGTGAATTGTCCTTGGAATAAAGTAGCTCCCGGAAGAATATATGAAATTGTAACGGACCCAAAATTACGTTCTACTTGGCGATCTGAATCTTTAAGGATAACATAGCCGGACCCTCCTGAATTAAATGGACTGATTCCACTGAATTCTGCCACCTCCAGTGTTATTAATGTGTCTGGATCAAGAGTTGTAGCAGTGAGAGTTTCATTTGGGAAGGGAATGCTCATTCCCGGATCGCCAAAAAGATGAAACTTCTGCCCCCCAGAGTCTCCTGTTTTTACTGATTGAAAGATAGTTCCTATAGGTTGACCTGTGACATTTCCGTTTGGAAAAAATGCTTGAAATAATCTTTTTTCGTTGAGCCAGTTGGATGTATATCCAATACTATGGCTGGTGGAGATAATCGCAGATGCACCATTCATAGGTAAGCGGATAATATCTTCGGAAAAGGCATCAGTATTTGGATTATCAAACTGTCCCCAGGAACAGGTTCCGGCAATCCAGATAGGAAGTTTCATTCCGGTGTTAATAAACTGAAGGTCCCCCCGGTCTTTCTGAAGAAGTTTCTCCTGAGACCAACTTGAGGAACTTCCGTGACCAATATAATTAATGATGGCAGTACCGTTATCTAAAGCATCAAAAAGAGCTTGGGTTGCGCCCGGTTTTACAACTCCATATGCTGAGGCATCACTTACTTCCGAGTATTCGGTTAAATAAATTTTTTGAACATTAATAAAAGAAGGAATATAATTTATGGCTAAGGAATCAGAATATTCTATGTGTTCAGTATCGTTAGCTACTGGTCGTGCTACATCGTCCGCAGCCAGTGTTATCCGGTTACGCCATAATCCTAATTCTGGATTTGTTTCATATGCAATGATTTTTTCTACAAAGGCTTCCACATCAGCCACATTTCGCGCAGGATACCGGCCAAGAGCAACTGCTGGTATGTCCCCATCAATTGCAGCTAGAAGATCATCAGATGCGTATTCATATTCTCCAGCTCCACGATACATTGTTGGTACAAATTCGATATCACCCATAAGCAGGGAAAAAGCAAGACTATTTGACCAGTTATTTACTGCGTTTTCAAAGAAAGCGAGGATGGCTTCAGCTTCTGAATTATCATCAAGAAATTCACTGTAAATTTCTTCTAATGAAACATACGCAGTTGTTAGAGGATCATTACCAAAACTGGAACGATGATTCAGGAGTGGTTGACTGGCACTCTCAAAGTTCTGAGGACCTATAATGATATATTCAGCTCCATCTACCAGGCTTTTTAAAAGAGGGGCGAAAGGTTGATCTGTCTCTCCCCTTTGCCTTGGGGAGGCAGATATTATCCAATCCTTTGCAGTTTCCCAGTTCAAAACTCTCACTTCCAGGAGTCCTTTCTGGTGTTTGGACAGATTTCCTGCAGGTTCCTGAAATG
>Ga0209753_1000298_pt1 | contig 20359 bp, 29 predicted proteins | sample METZYME_3_550m_FD_187550 | JGI IMG/M metagenome (GOLD analysis project Ga0209753, IMG submission 187550) | Marine microbial communities from oxygen minimum zone in mesopelagic equatorial Pacific - METZYME_3_550m (SPAdes) (version 2) | ecosystem: Environmental > Aquatic > Marine > Oceanic... | reverse complement strand
AATATCACTTTTGAAAATTTTCCCAAGTTTAGGATTGTAAATAGTTGCAGCTGGATGATAGGAAATAAAATACATACGCTTATCCTTGTCAATTATTTTTCCATGATTTTTTGAAACACACTTTCCATTTAATATGGAACCATAAGCGGTGTTTCCCATTAAACAAATTATCTTCGGATTAATAATTGAAAGTTCATTTTCAAGGTAGTCATTGCACATTATTTTCTCGTTATCGTTTGGAATTCTATTTTTTGGGGGTCTGCATTTTACAATGTTTGTAATGTAAACTTGGTCTCTAGATAATCCAGAATTTTCTAGCGCTTCATCAAGTTTTTTTCCCGCAGTGCCAACAAACGGTTTTCCACGAAGATCCTCACTTTTTCCTGGAGCTTCTCCAACAAAAACAATGTCCGCATTTTGATTTCCTGCTCCAGGGACTGAATTTTTTCTAGTTTTGCATAAATCACAGTTTTTACAAATTATGACTTTTTGCCGTATCACCTCAAGTGACTTGTAAATTTTCATAAATTATGTTATCTTCCATATTCGTAAAGCTTACGTAAAATTAGTAATCTAAACCGCTACCAGAAACAGCAGGCAATGTAAAAAAGTATTCATCTTCAAACACGTCATCAGATTTGCCTGATTTTCTTAGTGCATCAAAATATGTTAAGCAGTTAACATAGAATTCTTTGTTTATTTCGTCTTTTTCATCATCAAGCGATTTAACCATAATTTTTTCTAGCCACATTATAATTTAGTACGTAGGTTGAAATGTTTCTACTTTTTACCATTATGATTTTTATTGTTATTTTGACTTAGCTTTACAATGAAACCGTTATTCCAACTAAGTACCAGAAGTTATGATAAAGAGATTACATTAGTAAAAAAAGCTATGGAAGAACTTGAAAGTGATTGTAAGGTAAAAGATGGTTTTGAGATTAGGGAACCGTTTGCAAAAGCTGGTTGGACTTTTTTTAATCTTGTACTAAGTTCAGAGATGGCATCTGCCATAGAAAATTCAGGTATGATGGAAAATGCGGGGGGGTTCAGAATAAGTGAGCAATTAAAAAATTTTCTTGGTCACTTTCTTGAATCAAAGGGAAGCAATATAAGAATCACAAAAATAGATTATTAGTTGTAATTTTTCGTTTGTTACGTACTAAAGTTAAATTCTAATTCGTTTTGTAAATTCCCTTGCTTGCCCTTTAATGTATAAACACCATTAGATTCCCATCCCCCTCCTCCGGCTATAACAAGCGTTGAGAATTTTCCGTTATTTTTAACACTCACAAACTCATTCCATATCTTGTCTCCAGCCGTGTTCTCTATTGACAGTTCGATAGAATTTGTACTAGTTGATTTTAGACTGCCGGATATGGAAATTATATCTGCTTTTTTATATGATGTACTATCAGCGCTTATCGCCAGTGGTATGTTTGATGTGGTTATTGTTTCTGAACTTGTTGATGTGTCTGTCTGATCCATTGTTTGCATAGAGAAGCCTGCAACTACAATCAATGCAATCGCAGCTACAACCCCAGCTGTGATTCCAAGTTTTTTATTGTTTGAAAAATTAGATGTAGAACTATCTGCTGAAACTGATCTTTTAGGAGCTAGTTTACGTGTTAGTTGAGGTTCGGATTCATCAAGCGGTTGATTTCTTAAGTGCATTGAAATCAATGATTCAACATATTTTTTGTCTTCAATTGTAATAAAATTATCATGTTTTACAGTATCTCTGATATTCCTTAGCCTTTTTACATCACCGTGGCCAAATCTTATCAAATCATCAAGTTCAGTTGTAAACGTCAATAAGACACCCTACTTTTTTGTCTAATTAAAATTCACTGTTACATGTATAGAACAATATGCTGAAAAGTTGTAATTATATCTACGATCACACCTGATTAGTTGTAATTATACAAGATTCTATCTAGAACTCATTGAATTCATTAGTTATTTTTGGGTTTGATTTTAAGAACGTAATGAATTTTCTTAACTGTCTGATAGTTTTTGGATTTAGGTGATGCTCTACGCCCTCAGCATCTTGATTGGCAGTTTCATTTCCTACACCCAAAATTTCAAAGAATTCTAATAATATGTCATGCTTCTGGCGAATAGAATGTGCAATTTTGTTGCCTTTTTCTGTTAAATTAATTCCATGATATTTTTCGTATTCAAGATAACCTTTTTCATCTAACTTTTGAAGCATTTTTGTTACACTCGGGGGGCTAACATTCATGTATCTCGAGATATCTAATGTGGTAGCATATCCTTTCAGCTCAACTAGCTCTGAAATAATTTCCAAGTAATCTTCTCTCCTTTCCGATTCTTTTTTTGTAGTTTTGTGGGCAGCTTTGATAGACTCTAATCTTTTCTTATCTTCTTTTTTCAATTTCTATAATGTTAAGTCATACTATATAATCTCGTCTCTGTTATACATGCTAGATATTTAGTTTGGCTGTGAAACAGTAAACATTTTTGACTTCTACTGTACTGAACTTTACATCAGTCTTTAACTAATTTTCTTTGTAAAATCAAAATATGATTGATCCTTTGAAAAAACACCTTGATAAACTAAAAATCATAGCCGAGTCTGCTAAAAGACGAAATAATATGTATACTGATTTAGCAAAACTGGATAACGGACAGGCAAAACGTTCTCTATCAGCGTTACATAACGCATCTGCCCCAGGTAAAAAAATTCAAAAAATTGGATTTATCATGTTATGGATACCAGAGCCAACCGGTATTACATGTGCTGTTGGGGGTCCAATGATATTAGCTGGTAGATATCTTGATAAAGTATACAACGGTTCTAAACTCTCTGATATTGCGCATCAGGCTAACAGTACAGTCTCTTCTATTCATGATTTTAAGCATTCAATCATGTAACATTTCTTTTAGTTTTTAAATAAATTATTATCATCATATTCTATGGCAACAAGAGCCCAAATAATAATTCCAATAGCAGCAGCCGCATTTATTGTCGGAATTGTAGGTGTGTTAAATATTCCGTCTGATGCTAAATTAGGATCAATGGAATTTCCTATGGGAACAATCCAACTTGATAATGAAATATTACAGGTTCAAATTGCAGAGACAAAAGAATTAAGGGCGAGAGGATTATCATGGAACTTTGAAGAACTTCCATATGACCAAGGAGTGTTATTTGTTTTTGATAAGCCTGGAACACAAGATATGTGGATGATGGGTATGCAATTCTCTATTGATATTATTTGGTTTGATGAAAACTTCAATGTTACTCATATTGAAAAAAATGTTCCCCCGTGTCTAGAACCTATAGAAATTCTTGCATGTAGTGAGAATGGTGTTTCAGGTGACAATGCTAAATACGTGTTAGAAGTGACCGCCGGCTTTGTTGATAAATTTAATATTTCTGATAAATCTGTTCTTGAACCAATTTCCATTACACCAGGTATGACACCATAACTTTTGTTGTCTTTGCTATCATCTTTGAAAGTCTTGTATTATTCTGGTGTCATTAGTTAATTTTTTTATTTCAACTAATACCTTTTGGAGAAAAATATCAACAACCTTCATCGTGCAGTGTAGTCATAATGAATGCAATTTCCTGAGCAAAATGTGGTTCATTACAATTTATTACATAGTGATGTGCATCTATCCAAAATCCATGGTCATTGTACACAACATTATTTTCAGGCATTATGAATCTGATTTTTATTTTAATTTGTGTTATAACACTAACTATGCCTTTTTTGATTCACATATGTATTCAAAAAATTTAACCAATTATTCTGTGATGGAACATCACTAATAATTGTCTAATATGCAAATCGTATATAGCGTTAAATTCATTATTTTTTATGATAAAAATCAAACCACTTGACGTTATATTATGGACATTTCGAAGAAACGAAAATGATGTTGTGAATCTCTATAATGTGCTATCACCCGTGATGCAATTAGCTAGTGGAGGTAATATGCTAAATTTTGGTTACTGGGATAAGAGTGATGCAACTCCAATTATGGCACAAAATAAGCTATGTGATTTAGTGGGTAATATGGCGGAATTAGGTTCAGCAAAGTCTTTACTTGATATTGGAAGTGGTTTATCATCTCCTGCATTAAGATGGGCTTCGTCATATCCAAAAATCGAAATTGCGTGTGTAAACATTAACTATCTTCAGTTGCAAACAGCAAAAAATCATTTAAAACAAGGAATTTCAAATTTTTCAATTTATGAAATTAATTCTACATCTACAATGCTACCTTTTCCAAAAAATTCTGCAGATAGAATCATTGCTTTGGAATCTGCCCAGCATTTTAAACCATTCAAAGATTTTATTTCTGAATCGAATAGAATTCTGAAAAAAGATGGGATTTTTACTTTCGCAATTCCAGTTACTAGGAAAAAAAGTAACATAAAAAATCTTGGAATGTTATCATTTACTTGGCCCTCTGAACATTATGATAAAGATTTCATAATTGATGTAACATCTAAAAAATTTGATGTGATAGAAAAAATGGAAATAGGCTCGCATGTTTTTGAGCCATTAACAGATTATTATGTAAAAAATAGAACAAAACTACAGGATACTATATTAAAGCAATATCCATCTTATGTAGAAAACATTCTATTCAAATCATTATTAAAAATGAAAAAGGCTTCACAGGAAAAATTAATTGATTATTTATTAATAAAATGTATTAAAATCAAGTAAAGAAGATCAAATTATATAGGCTATATTTTGAATCGTTCGTATTGAATTATAGTGCTGAATCTGAGTTATTAGATATTGTTGAAGGTATCTTACAATTAGATGGTGCAATGAGATTTGCGGCCATAATTGATCTCGAAGGAAATATTTTAGAAGCAATTATGAAAGAAAAAAAGACATCATTGGAATCACAAAAGATGCAGGAAAAATTCTGTAAGGACGCAGCTACGGCAAGAACTATGCGAGAAGTTTATGATGATTCACTGGGAAGAGTTAGGTATGCTCATACAGAAAGAGAAAATGTGACACAGATTACAGTTTATCCTAAAGAATGCACAATTTTTGTTACAATGGAACCAGAATTAAGTATTAAAAGAAAGTTAGAAATCGTAACAAAAATTAAAAAAATGACTTCTCATCTATAATTACTATTAAAAACCAATAAATCACTATTAACTAATTTCTATGAATATGTCGAAAAAAGTAATAAAAATTTTAGTTGATGAAATGGATGATGGGATGGATGAAAAATTAAGAAGTATTGGGTATGATGCATTTAGTGTGAAAAAATTACGAGCAGACGGATTAAAACTTCACACAGATTTTTCCGTAATCAATTATGCTATGGAAAACAAAATGATTCTAGTAACACGTGATACTGAGAATGGTCAGGCATGTGAAGAAAATAATATTCCATGTATATTGCTTGATAGCGAAGAGATTTTTAAGATAGTTTTAGGGAAATTAAAGGATTATAACTAATTTAGTGGCAGAATTTTAAACTACTTTTTTACACAGTTATTGATTTATTTTTTTTATTTTTTTTGCTATAATTATTGGTGTTAGTAAAAGTATAGGTATTGTTATACCGATAAATAGAGTTTGAAGATGGGTTAGTAATACAGTGAATGTAACTGCAGTGGCAGAACCAACAAATACAGCAAAAAATGTACCTGCACATGTTGGGCAAGCAATAAAGAGACCTGTAATTGCACCTATGCTGCTTAGACCACCGCTTTTTTTTGTAATGGATATAGCATTAATTGCAAGTGAGGTGTTTAGGCCCACAAGATATGATACAACTACAACAAGTACTAAGTTAATTGGAATGATCTGTAAACCAACATGTTCTGACAGGTATACAATAATTTCAGGCATATACCCGGGTTCACCACAACACGAATTCAAATGAGCTGAAGGAATTATAGCATCATAATGATATGAAAACATAACATCAGGTTGGTACACAATTATTCCGGATGTAAATGCAAAGAACATTCCATATGAAATGAATACTACGACAAAAATTTTTCTTGATTTGTTATTCCAAGTTGTACTGGCAATGACTGATAATATGTTACTTAGGTTTTCCATCATTTTCCGTTGATGGTATCGGTATAAGCCGTATGCAATAGCTATAAATGATAACAACAAAAGTACATAAAAGCTGATTGCAAGTCTTTCTACAGACTGTAACGAATCAGGCGTTATTGAAAAATCATGCATTCTAGAATATAATAAAAACAGTATTCCAATTATAGTAAATCCTAACAGGATAAATAATCTGTCCTTATGATTTTTTTGCACCTTATGTTTTTCCATATGTAAAAAATTCTTACGTAGATCAATTTATGCTTATTAGAAAGATATTCCTAGGAAACTAGGTTCTCCACTTGAAAATTGATGATGCCCAAGAACAAGATTATGAAATAGTGAAAATATCTCATATTGGTTCTGTAGATGAATATGGAATTGAAGGTTTGATGTTACTATCATCTAATGATGGAAGAGAATTTCATATGAATGCTTTTTCTGGTGAAGTTGCTACCCATATCTTGAGCTTTCTTAAAAACGAACAATCTGTTCCAACAATTTATAGAATGCTTGAAGAAATTTGTGAAGAAAATGAAACAGTTCTTGTCAAAGTCAAAATCTATGAAAGCGGAGCCGCACTTAGAGCAAATCTGTACTTTACTGGGAAGAAAGAAATGGTATTAAGAAATTACCGTGCTTCAGATGCAATAGCGCTTGCAACATATTACAAGATACCAATTTTGGTTAGGAATAATTTACTACGAGAGACTATGAAAGCCTAAGTAACAATTCTGGCTAATTTTCCTTCTTCTTGAGCAGTTTTAATCTCCATGGCAATTCGACGACCAATTCCAAAGGTCTGACCATATTGATATTTTGTATAAGGGCTTGTTGTAGCTAGAATAGGATTTCCTGGCACTCTAAGTGATACATCATAAACAATTATCTCCAAATCTTTTGTGATCACACTCTGTAGTGAGAAAGGTCCAATAATTCCAGGTGGATATTCCTTTTGTACGGCAGCAACAAATTTGTCACCCATAGTGATTACCTTTTCAAGCAGTGATTCACGAATGCTGGCAGGTGTATGGCCAACTTCTATGTTTTGCAAGTCAATATCTAGTTCTAATTGTTGTTTTGCTGGAAGTGCGTTATAGTCATGTATGTTTGTCTGAAGTCTTCTTTCTATTCCAATAAAATCAACATTTTTAGAAATCGGAGTGTGGAAATAATTAAAATTAAGATATGTTCCTATTGCAAGCTGTTCTATTGTTGCATTTTGTAAGTCAGTCTTTGCAATTGTTCCCTGTTTAATTTTATCAGCTGATTTTTTCTTATAATCAGAAAATGATGATACTGTAAAAAATGCCCTTTCTAGCTTTCGTTTTTTTTCTTGTACCTTGACTATTGCAGGTTTGTTGATATCTTTAGGATTTTTAAAAATTTTTGGATATTTTATTCCAGCTTTTTTCAGCAAATAATATTGATTCTTTTTATTGTTTCTTTCTTCAGCCTGAAATAGTGCTCTATTTCCAAATATTGGTACATTGAGAGAATTCTCAATTACATCATAACCAAGATATGCAGTCAAGGCACGATGTGGAACAATTATTGTATTGGTGTTTCTTAGCATTTTTTGATTTTTTGCCGATGACATGTCACCAAATTTTTTTAAGACCTTAATTTCATCAGCAATTCTATCAAATCGTTGGTAAGGTGTTTCTCTTCCTTTCTGGCAAAAAACAATTGTGCTTAAACCCTCGTCCTTTGCACCATCCATTATTTCCAGCGCAGAGTGGCTTCCAAGAACCGCAATTCTAAGACCATCATAATTATTGACAATTTTTTGAATCTCTGATCTTTTAATCATGTTTTGATCAAGTTATATCCATAATATGAAGTTGAGCATATTTTTAACTATCAATGTTTGCAGTATAATACAATGAACGCTGAGATGGTTCTCGTTGGGGCTATTTTATTTTCAGCCATGGTTGCAGGTGGCATAAAAATTTGGTTGATTAAACGTAAGGAACAAAAATCTGATGAATCTGAGATTGATGTAGAGTATGATTCTACTACATAATATCTGAAATTACGTATTCCTTAAAATTATGTAATGCTATGAGTAGATACATGAGGTTAGTAGTAGGAATAACAGGCAGCACTGGTGTTATTTATGGAGTTAGATTGCTTGAGGTACTAAAAAAACTGGGAATTGAAACCAATTTGATTATGTCAGAGTGGGCGCAAAAGTGTATTACGATGGAGACAGAACATGATCTAAACTATGTAAAATCCCTTGCAACAGAAGTTTCTGACGATGTAAACATGGCTGCTAACATTTCTAGCGGTACACACAAGACTGATGGAATGATAGTCATTCCATGTAGTATGAAAACATTGTCTAGTGTTGCAAACGGTTATGATGAGACATTGGTTGCACGTGCATCTGGCGTAATCTTAAAAGAATCACGAAAACTGATTCTTGTAGTTCGAGAAACACCTCTGACTGCTATCAATTTGGAGAACATGCTGAAATTGGCTCGGCTTGGAGTTGTAATAATGCCACCAGTAACGGAATTTTATACAAAGCCTAAGAATATAGACGATATGATAAACCATATTGTAGGTAAGTGTTTAGATCAGTTCAACATCGAGCATGATCTTTTCACTAGGTGGGGTTCAAAGTAATTAAAATTTAGTTAAGGCGTTTCGTCGTTCTTATTCTCTTTAATGTCTTTTAGTTCCTTGTCTCCTTCAATTTCACCCTTTTTGTATTCAGCTTTTGCCTTGCCAAACGTCTTTGCAAGTTGGGGGATTTTTGCGGCTCCAAAGAGTAAGACACCAATTACAACGACAAGTATTATCAGTTCCGTTCCACCAATCATTTAATCTCACTTTCTAAATTACAAATTTAAGTCTTCACTGTTTGTTTTTCTTTACGTTCTACTAGTATCATGCCTGCCAGATATAATCCAATCATGGGACCAGCTATGAACCACATTGTTACACCGCTACCATCAGGAGTTACTAGTGCACCAAAAATTATAATGACAATAATTGCATACCGTATGTTTTTTCGCCAAAATTTTGCATCTGTCATACCTGATTGGCTAAATGCATACATTATCACAGGTAACTGAAATGATAATCCGAATGCCAAAAGAAACTGTAAAACAAATGTAACAAAATCCATTATGTTTAAAAATGTAACAAGACCCGATGATGCACCATATTTGTACAAAAATTCTAACATGAATGGTATTACTACAAAATATGCGAATAGACAACCAGAAGTAAAAAGACCCATTATGGGAGCAGTGATAGTCCTTCCAACGTTTATCTCATTTTCTTTTAGTGCAGGTTTTAGAAAGCTTACAACTTCTCTAATAATTACTGGTGTGCCAGCAACAATGCCAACTAGTGCAGCAATATAGACTTGCGCAAAAAATGCTTGACCTGGCGCAGTTTGAATTAGTTGTACACCTTCTGGTACTAAATTAGTCTTGAAATAGTTAGTAAGTTGTGCAGCAATATTATCAAGCGGTTCAGGAGTAGGGTAATAAAGCATAATCCCATTATACGTAACAGCTTCAAGATGGAATGTCATTAGAAACACAGCGATAATACCAACTACAATAACTATCCGTAAAACCCGTTTTCTAAGTTCGGTTAAATGTGCATAAATTTCGGTTATCTCAGACATACAGGTTCACTGTTAGGTTTTTTCATATTAATTATTTGCCAGGAATAGGTAGCAGCTTAGAGTCTGGGTACCCCCATTCCTTAAGCTGTTCCTGTGTAACATCCTCCAATTCGATTGAGACAACAGAAGTAGTGTCAAATCTTTCGTCAAGTGCACGTGCAAGTTCTGCAATATCTTTTCCTGCATAGATTTCCTTTGATCCATCAAGGAAAATTCTTTCACCCTTTTCAATTTTATCACCACCATAACGCTCTTGAAGAAACTTTGTGATTTCTGGAATTTCCTTTCTATCTATGTTATTATGATAATATACAATTCCCTTTTTCATCTCGTAATCAAGTGGTGTTCCTTTACTGTATATGAAAACACCGATAAACTTGGCTTCTTCTTCCGGCTTTCTTACGCCCTTTATTTCCCAGTTTAAAATTTTATCAGGATCATGTGTCAGCTTTTCAACTTCGTCTGCTGTCAACTTCCAATATCTAGAACGGCCCATTCAAACAGATTCAACCAAACTATTACTAATACGTTCGCGTTAAACATATTATGTTTTAATTACAAGGATGATTATGCCGACATATAATGTACATGTGATAATAGAAAATAAACCTGGTATTAGTGATCCTGAGGGTGACACAATTCTAAATGATTTAGTTTTAAAGGGAAAAAATTCTTCGGTAAAAAAAATTAGTTCTGGAAAAATCCTTAAATTTACGATAATAGCAAAAAACAAAAAATCTGCAGAAAATACAGTTGGAAATATTTGTCAGGAATTAAGAATTTATAATCCGCTTGTTAGCAAAGTTCTAATCGAATCTAAATCTAGCTAGTTTTTTGAATGTTTTTTACTGTTTGATCAACTAGTAACTTATTTCTGAGAAATTCTGTTAAATCAGTTTGTGTTAACACCCCAACCAGTTTGTCATCATCTAAAATAAGCAATCTTCGAATATTATTATTAAGCATTTTTTGTATAGCATCCTCTATTTCAGTTTCTGGGTTAACCCATCGGAATTTGTTTGACATTATTTCAGAAATAATAACTTCTGAGGCTTTTTTGTCCCTTGCAGATAATCTTTTGACAAAATCACTTTCAGTTAATACTCCAATTGGAACATCGTCTTTCATGATTACCAGAAAACTGATATCTTTCTCAGAAATTAAGCATGCAGCATCATGAGCAGTTTTGTCATGTTCGATTGTTATGACATTTTTTTGCATTATGTCTCTAATCTGTGCCATGTGGTGAATGTTATAATCCGAAATAAAAACATGGTCATGTTAACCAATTTTATAGGCGTAGTTTCTAGTTGAATTGTGAAAGTCGGGGTAATAGTTTTTCCTGGCAGTAATTGTGACCGCGATATGTTTCATGTTTTAACTGACGTCTTTCATCTAGATACACAATATTTTTGGCACCAAACAGGCTTACCAACTAATATTGACGCTGTTATTTTGCCTGGCGGATTTTCATATGGTGATCGTCTACGCGCTGGTGTGATTGCCGCAAATAGCCCAATAATTAATGATGTCAAAAAATTGGCAGATAAAGGCATTCCAATCTTAGGAGTTTGTAATGGATTTCAGATCTTAGTAGAATCTAATCTTTTACCTGGGGTTCTGTTAAAAAATGACTCGTTAAATTTTATGTGTGAATGGACAAATTTGATTGTAAAAAATAACAAAACCCCGTTTACAAACAAGCTTGAACTTGATCAAAGGATACCAATACCTATTGCAAATGGTGAGGGGCGATATTATGTTGATAAAAAATTAATGAGTGAACTAAAGATGAATAATCAAATAGTTTTTGCGTATGAAAATTATGTTAATGGCTCTGTGGAACAAATTGCAGGCGTATGCAACAAGGATGGTAATGTTGTTGGAATGATGCCACATCCTGAGCGTGCAGCTGAAAGTGTGATTAACCCAACTAACAACAAACCATCCTCATTAATCTTTGAATCATTGATACAAACATTAGGTGCTAAAAATTGAGCTTGCAAAAACATGAAAATGAACATATAAAAAATATAATTCGTAGGAAATTAACAAAGACAGAGCTACAAATTATTGCAGCTGAATGGTCAGAACATTGTTCATACAAATCTTCAAAAAAACATCTTAAGATGTTGCCAACTACAGGTCCAAATGTAATTGTTGAGCATGGATATGACTCTGGTGTATTAGATGTCGGTGATGGCTATGTTGTAACAGTCCATATTGAAAGCCATAACCATCCGTCTGCCGTGGAACCATTTGGGGGAGCGGCAACTGGCGTAGGTGGAGTTATTCGTGATATTTTATCTACTGGAACCCGTCCCATTGCAATTCTTGACGGATTACGTTTTGGTGATATAGAAAATGATACGCATGCCAGATGGCTCTTCAAAAATGCAGTTTCCGGAATAGCAGATTACGGAAACTGTTTAGGCATACCAACCATTGGGGGTGAAGTAGAGTTTGATGAGTGTTACAAAAATTATGCACTTGTTGATGTTGCTGCAATAGGGTTTGGGAAAAAAGACAAGCTGATCAAAAATCATGCAAGCGTAGGGGATTTGGTCGTTTTAATAGGCGGTTCTACAGGTCGTGACGGTATAGGTGGATCACAGTTTGCATCTGATTCATTGGAAAATGAAGATAGATCAGCTGTACAGATTCCTGATCCTTTCATTGAAAAATTAATTATTGAAGCAGTTCTTGAAGCGAGAAATGAAAAATGTATTAACGCGATGAAGGATCTGGGCGGAGGTGGATTGTCTTGTGCAGTTTCTGAAATTGCTGAAAGCTTAGGAATTGGAATTGAGATGGATGTTGACCATGTTCACACCAAAGAATCTGGACTTTTTCCTGATGAAATTATGACTTCAGAATCGCAGGAAAGAATGTTGATAATTACGGATAAGAAAAAATTGCAAAAATTAAGAAAAATTTGTGATAAATTTCGAATTATGTGTTCAACAATTGGTTACGTTAAAAGTGATAAAATGTTACATGTAAAAAAGGGCACAAAAACATTGGCATTGCTGCCAGCAGAATTTATTGCACGTGCACCATTACTTGATAGAAAAGCATCTAAACCCAAATACCTAAACAGAATCAAGAGAGAAAAGAAAATAAGAAAAATCCCAAATCATTCAAAAACATTGCTTAGATTGTTGTCTAGTCCAAACATTGCAAGTAAGCATTGGGTTTTTCGACAGTATGATCATGAAGTTGGAATTAGAACTGTTGTAAAACCTGGTTTTGATGCTTCTGTTTTAAGATTAGATAATGGAAAACTTCTTTCTGCAAAAATTGATGGTAATCCTAAGCATTGTTACATTGATCCTAGGCAAGGTGCAATTGGTTGTTTTGAAGAAGCATGTAGAAATGTTGTTTGTACTGGTGCAAACCCCATCGGAATGGTTGATCACCTTCAATTTGGAAATCCGGAAGACCCAGAAATATTTTGGACATTTATGGAATCATTGAAAGGATTATCTGAATATGCAAAATTTCTTAGAGTGCCTTGTGTTGGTGGCAAAGTGAGTTTTTACAACGAAACTGCATCAGGACCAATCAAACCAACTCCACTCATTGGTGTTTTAGGCATCATAGATAAAACTCCACTTTTACCAAGCACTGCAAATTCTGGTGATTACATAGTGATTATTGGGAAAACAAAAGATGAACTTGGCGGTTCTGAATATTTTGAATATATTCATAAATTTGTTGGTGGCACATGTCCAATTGTTGATTTTAAGGATTCAAAAATAAATATGCTTTCAGTATTATCACTAATAAAAAATAAACTTGTTAAATCGGTGCATGATTGTTCAAAAGGCGGATTTGCTATAGCATTGTCAGAACTTTCAATTTTTGGAAATATTGGGTGTGATATTAATATTGACAAGTTACCATGTGAAAAAAATCTCAGTTTTGAAAAATTATTATTCTCGGAAAGCCATTCTCGATATTTGTTAACGGTTGATAAGAAAAATATTGAATTAGTTAAGCAATTTCTTTCTAAGAAAAAAATTTCATTTAACGTATTAGGAAAATTCTCTGGCGATCAGATTAAGATAATGTATAAGTCAAAATATGCCATTAAATGCACTATTGATATAGCACAAAAAAAATATTTCAATACATTGGGGGATATGTTGAAACATGGTTAAGGAAAATTGTGGTGTTGTAGGAATTTTTAGTATGGATGGAATTAATGTAATTCCAATGCTTATTGATTCATTGCGTGCACTTCAACACAGAGGCCAGGAAGCTTGGGGCATCGCAATACCTAACAAGCCTCCTTTAAAAAAAATGGGTCTTGTTTCTGCATCTTCTTCAGAATTTAAGAAAATTTCTAATGAGTATTCATCATTTGCAGCTATAGGCCATGTAAGATATTCTACTATTGGTAAGAGTAATTTGGAGAATGCTCAACCGCTTAAAGTAAAAGATCTATGCATTGCACACAATGGAACAATTTCTAATGTGGAAGAGTTATCTAACATGGTTGGTGGATGTTCATTTACACCACAAAACGCCAGTGATACTCTAATAGTTGCACAACGACTAGTTTCTTTGATATCTGAAAAAGGAAAGCTAGGCAGTGCATTATCGATTCTAAAAAATGAAATGGTTGGTTCCTACTGTTTCACATTTCTTTCTGATGATTCATCTGTTTATGCAGCACGAGACCCAAAAGGTTTCAGACCTTTGGTTATGGGAAAAAAGGAAGATGGTATGACACACATAGTAGCATCAGAATCTTCTGCATTATCTGCTATTGGAGCAAAACTAGAACGAGATGTTACCCCAGGAGAACTTGTGAAATTCAGCAGTAAGGGGATTGAGACTGAATTGTTTTCAACAGATACATCTAGGGCTCATTGTTCTTTTGAGTTTACCTATTTTGCACATCCTTCAAGCCGAATGGAGGGTTCTAACATCTATGTAGCACGTAAAAAAATAGGACAGTTTCTTGCAAAAAAGTTTCCTGTGAAAGATGCTGATTTGGTAATTCCTGTTCCTGATTCTGCACGACCAGCTGCATTAGGATATGCGCAGGAACTTGGAGTTCCTTTTGATGAGGGATTGCTAAAAGACCGTTATAGCAAGAAGGGTCCTCTTAGAAGCTTTATTGAGCCACATCAAGCAGATAGAATAGAAATTAACAGATGGATAATTCCCATTGAGGAAATTGTTAGGGGAAAACATGTTGTTGTTGTTGATGATAGTTTAGTAAGGGGTACTAGTTCTAGAGCAATTGTAAATGCATTACGAAAAGCTGGTGCACGTAAAATTAGTTTACTAATAACATACCCCCCGATTAAATTTCCATGTTATGCAGGGATTGATTTTCCGTCACAAGAAGAGCTTGCAACTTTTTCTGATAACAAAGATTACTCTGATGAACAAATCATAGAAAAAGTAAGACATGATATAGGTGCTGATTTTCTTGGATACAATGATCCTGAAAATCTTTCTCGTGCTATAGGTATTTCAACAAATTCAATGTGTTTCACATGTACCACAGGAGATTATAGTTCATTAGGCATAAAGCCAGTTTTTAAAACACGTAAAGAAATGAAAGGTGATTAAAATGAGTATTGCATATGTTTTGGTTCAATGTTTAATAGGGCATGAAATGGAAGTATTAAAGTCTCTTTTAGAAATTAACTTTGTTAAAGAATCTAAAGGTACTTTTGGGTATTATGACATTCTTGTTAAAATTGAGGCACCATCAGAAAAACAAATTGAAAATGTTGTTACCAAAAGAATTAGAAAAATAAAAAATGTTATAACTACTACAACACTTTCTGTTATCAAAGAACAAGGATGAGCATAATTTTTTAACGTTAATGGATTTTCTATTTATTCAACATAAATTTAGTTAGTGTTTCTTTTGAATATTCGATTCCATGTACATCAGTAGTATGTTTGCCAAATTCCTCAGCAACTTTGTCAATATCTCCCTCTACAGAGTAATCACAATCATAACCATAATCTCGGCAAACTGCCTTAACCATGAAAATATCAATAACTTGATGCATATCTATCTTTTCTTAGAATATTAGTTACTGCAAACTATGATATTATAGATTATATGTGCAAAATTTTCAAGTTTTCCATGGCGAAAACTTGGAAAGATTCTGATATTAGTATAGATCCGATTAAGGATCAAACAATTGCAATTATCGGTTATGGCATTCAGGGAGATGCACAGGCAAACAATCTCAAAGATTCTGGTCTTAAAGTAATTATTGGTTTGAAAGAAGGTGGTTCAAGCTGGGGCAAAGCAGTGAGTGATGGACATGAAGTAATGTCTGTTGCTGAGGCATGTAAAATGGCTGATATTATTCATATTTTGATACCTGATATGGTTCAATCCCAAGTCTACAAAAATGACATAGAACCAAATCTTTCTGAGGGAAATGCATTGGCATTTTCTCATGCTGCAGCAATTTACTGGGGATGGATTAAGGCACCTGATAATGTTGACATTATTATGGTAGCACCAAAAGGTCCTGGTTCCAAGGTGAGAGAGACATATCTTGATGGATTTGGAACACCATCAATTGTTGCAGTTGAGCAAGATAAAACTGGAACAGCATGGGACAGAACGCTTGGAATTGCCAAAGGGATAGGAAGTGCACGTGCAGGATTGATCAAAACTACGTTCAAAGAAGAGGTTGAAACTGATTGGTTTGGTGAGCAAGCTGATCTTTGTGGTGGTTCTGCTTCGATGGTTGTAAATGCATTTGAAACGTTAGTTGAGGCTGGTTATCAACCGGAAATTGCATACTTTGAAGTTTTACACGAGTTAAAGCTGATTGTGGATATGATTCAGAAATATGGAATTAATGGTATGTGGAGACGTGTTAGTGAAACGGCAAGATATGGTGGTCTCACTCGTGGTCCAATGGTAATGAATAACCAGACCAAGGAAGAGATGAAAAAAGTTCTTCAGCAAATACAAGATGGTACATTTAACCAGGAATGGTTAAGCGAGTATGAAAAAAGTGGTAAAGATGCCTTTGATAAGTATATGAAACAATTGGATGCACATCAAATAGAGCAAGTTGGTAAGAAGATGAGAAAAATGATGTGGCCTGATTCTACGGAATAATCAAAATTTTCTTAGTTTAGAAACGCCATTTTTAATATGATTAACCACACTATCAAGTGGAGTTCCCGGTCCAAAATTTCCAGTAACACCAGACTTTTCAAGTGATTTTTTATCTTCTTCTGGAATTGTTCCACCTCCTACTACAAGCACGTCATTAATCTTCCTCTTTTTTAATTCCTTAACAACTCTGGGAAATAGCGTTCCATGTGCTCCGTTTAAGAGGCTAAGTGCAACAACATCAACATCTTCATCCTCAGCAATCTGTGCAACTCTGTCAGGTGTGGCAAAAAGACCAGAATAAATTACCTCCATCCCTGCATCCCTAAATCCACGGCACAAGACTAGTGCACCTCTATCATGACCGTCCAATCCAAGCTTAGCAACAAGAATTTTGATCTTACGAGATGTGGTTTTTTGCCTCATAACACTATATCCACATATTTACCTTAAAATCTTTTGAATTTTTTTTTCTTTAGCTTCCAAAGCCTAAAGGCGACAAATGCACCAATAACTGCTATTATTCCGAATACAATCGGGCTAAATGTGTGATCATTAAGAATACAGTTTAAAATTTCATCATTAAGGCTGTAATAATCAGACAAGACGCCATCAGTGGTTAAATCAGCTTCTTTTTCTCTTAGATAGCGAAGTCTATCTAGTATTAAATTCTGTATAGTCTCAAGTTCTTGCCTGTCATCGAGCCCACATTCATACATGAGTTATTACCGTTTCAATGGCTCATTAGCTTTTTCAGTACTATAACAGCAACTTAAGGTGTTATCGTAACTTCACCAAAAAATTCAGTTTGTGCTAGGAATAACCCAATTGCTGATATTATGACTATTACAATACCAGCTATCACTCTATCATTCAATGGAAATCTGTTAAAGTATTCCCAAATAAACTTACATAACGTTTCAAATTATTGCAGAGTATGGGATATGTGATTCCAACTAATTATGAACTAGAGTTTGAGCCATTATTCAATAATTTCACATTTAACGGGATCGAGATTATCACAGTAAATTTACAAAGATCCGCTGATTTGATTATCTTAGATGCTGCAGAATTAAAAATAAAAAATTGTCATGTAATACAAGGTACAAAAATAATTACTGCAAAACCATCTCTCAATGAGAAAGATGAAAAGCTTACAATAAAACTTGCAAAAAAAATCAAGGGAAAAGCAAAACTTTGCATCGAGTTTACTGGAATATTAAACGACAGACTTTTGGGATTTTACAAAAGTCAGTACAAGGACAAGAGGGGGAAGACAAAGTACCTAGCAACAACACAGTTTGAGGCTGCAGACGCCAGAAGAGCATTTCCATGTTGGGACGAACCTGCAGTAAAGGCAACATTTGACATTTCATTACTAGTTGACAAGCATCTTGACGCAATTTCAAACATGCCAATAATATCCAAAAAAACTGTAGATTCAAAAATTCTATATAAATTTGGGCGGACTCCAATAATGTCAACATATCTTCTGTATCTTGGTGTTGGCGAGTTTGAGTATCTACATGGGAAACTACGAAATATCAAGATAAGAATAGTTACCACGAAGGGCAACAAAAACAAAGGAAAGTTATCTCTAGACTTTACCAAAAAGTTTCTTTCTGAATATGAAAGGTATTTTGGCATAAAATACCCACTTCCGAAACTTGACATGATAGCAATTCCTGACTTTGCCGCAGGCGCAATGGAGAATTGGGGTGCAATTACATTTAGGGAGGCAATATTACTTTATGACCCAAAGAAATCGTCAACCAGAACAAAACAGTACATTGCTGAAGTAATCTCACACGAACTGGCACATCAGTGGTTTGGTAATCTTGTAACAATGAAGTGGTGGAATGATCTTTGGTTGAACGAAAGCTTCGCAACATTCATGGCAACAAAGATTGTAGACAAGTTTTATCCTGAATGGGATCTTTGGGACCAGTTTCTGGATGACGCAATGTTACAGGCAATGAGTCTTGACTCTCTGAGAAACTCTCATCCGATAAACGTAGATGTAAAGCATCCTGCACAAATCAGGGAGATATTTGATGTCATAAGCTACGATAAGGGTGGTAGTGTATTACGCATGCTTGAAAATTATGTTGGAGTGGAAAACTTTCGTAGTGGTCTTAAGCATTATCTTACCAAGCACAAATACTCAAACGCCGAAGGACAAGATTTATGGAATTCAATCGGAAAGGTTGCACGTAAACCTGTCAGCTCAATGATGAAGACATGGATTGATCAGGTTGGCTATCCGGTTATTGATGTAAGGCGAGAAAATTCAAAGATATCACTAACACAGAGACGGTTCCTATCTGATGGTAGCAAGTCGTCTAAAGGTAAATGGGCAATACCAATTTCAATTGAGGAGGGAAATCACCAAAGCTCAATCTTGTTGAAAACACATTCTAGTAAATTATCACTCAAAAACACTGATTCTAATTTCATAATTAATTCTGGGCGTCATGGATTTTATAGGATTCAATATGATGATAACACTCTAGCAAATTTGTCACTGCTTATCGATGAAAAGATACTGAACCACGTAGACAGGTGGAGCCTACAGAACGATTTATTTTCACATTGTGTATCAGGTGCAAATCAACTACAAGAATATCTTGACTTTACAACATCCTATCATGACGAGGATAATTATATCACCTTGCTTAATTTGGCACAGAATCTATACTACATTTACAAGCTAACCATCGGAGAAAGATTTTCTGAAGAAATACGTACATATGCTATACAGTTTCTGGGAGCAATATTTGACCGTCTTGGCTGGGATTCCAAAAAACATGAAAAACACACAGATGCATTATTGCGCAGTTTTGTAATTACAGCACTAGGTAAGCTAGGTGATGAGAATATACTTGCTGAAGCTAAAAGACGTTTTGCTAAATTTCTTAAAAATAAAAATTCGCTTGCAGCTGACTTGCAAGAACCAGTTTTTGCATTAACAGCATGGCAGGGGGATAAGAAGACATACAACAAACTTTTATCCCTATACAAAAAGGCGGTTCTGCAGGAAGAAAAACTAAGATTTCTTGGAGCAATGTGTAGTTTTAAGCAAAAAAACCTACTACTGAAAACACTTGCGTATTCTTTAACTCCAGAAGTTCGCTCCCAAAACATTCGCGTGCCAATAATGAGTGTATCAGCAAACATTCATGGAAGGGACATTTTGTGGCCGTGGCTCAATAAACATTGGAAGAAATTAGTTAGAAAGTTTGGGGTTGGAAACCCACTGGCGAACAGGATTGTTGCTAGTATAGGTCCAGTCATTAATGATAAGCAGGAAAAGGAAGTTCGTAACTTTTTCAAGAAAAACCCAATGCCTGGCACTGAGCGCATATTAGAGCAAACATTAGAGAGAGTCAGAATAAGATCAAAATTTTTGCGACGCATCAAAAAAGAATTCACATAAATATATGAACAGAAGTGAAGTGTACTAGATGGTTTTTTGGAGAAAGAAATCTATTATGGCTATAGAACTTACCACAGTGGCTT
>Ga0209753_1000297_pt1 | contig 20380 bp, 15 predicted proteins | sample METZYME_3_550m_FD_187550 | JGI IMG/M metagenome (GOLD analysis project Ga0209753, IMG submission 187550) | Marine microbial communities from oxygen minimum zone in mesopelagic equatorial Pacific - METZYME_3_550m (SPAdes) (version 2) | ecosystem: Environmental > Aquatic > Marine > Oceanic... | reverse complement strand
CCTTATCCAGCCGTTCACCCTCATCTAAGACACCATTGCCTTCTCCCGGATCATTTGTGCCAAATTGTCCATCTTGGCCCCAGTCCAGCAACATGGATCTGGTATCAGGAATCTGGCCTACCCCTTCATAGAGAAAGTTCAGATGCATGGGATTCTCATTGCGTTCCAATTGAAACCCGATCAGATCACTATTCACAATACCTGCAAAACGGGATTGGTGTGTAATAGAAATATTTTTGATAGGTTCCGATGAAAATACGGGGTTAACAAGAGAAGCTGTTGATGATTTGAACGGATATGCAGTTGTAGCGCGTCCTAAGGATGCTGTTCTAGCATCCGTCACATGTTCAAACAATTCCCACCCATAAAAGACCCAAACTCCTTCCCCGAACAGGATGCTAAGGGAACAAAGCAGTGATAATATCCTATAAACCGTGTTCTTTTTTAAGTTCATCCAGAGACCTGAGCGCTTCCAGGGGTGTCATAGAATTCACATCTATTTCATTTAATTGTTTGCGCAATTTTAATTCTTGTTCCTGAAAAAATGTCAATTGGTTTGACGTTTCTGGAGGCGCAGAAGTTCCACCTTTCGCAGATTGCTCAATATGATGGTTCAGAATTTCAGATGCACGATGAATTACAGTGTTTGGAAGTCCAGCCATTTTTGCCACGTGGATACCATAACTTTTATCGCCCGGCCCCTTAGCCACGGATCTCAGGAACACAATTGTATCTCCAAATTCTTTTACCTCAACATGGTGATTTTCCAAGCGATCAAGGGTCGTTTCCAAATCCGTTAATTCATGATAGTGGGTGGCAAAAAGCGTCCGGGCAGCTAATCCCTCAGAATTGTGGAGATATTCGGTGATAGCCCAGGCCAGCGATAACCCATCAAACGTGGCTGTACCACGTCCAATCTCATCCAGCAGGATCAGGCTTCTATCTGTCGCATTGTTTAATATATTGGCTGCTTCATTCATCTCTACCAGAAAAGTGCTTTCACCACCAGCCAGGTTATCACTTGCACCGACTCGGGTAAATAAACGATCCACAATACCAATCTTTGCCCTTTTTGCCGGCACAAAACTTCCGATCTGAGCCATAAGCGTAATTAGGCCTACCTGCCGGAGATACGTTGATTTCCCTGCCATATTTGGACCTGTGAGCAGATGGATCTGATTTGTTTGTGAATTCATGGAAAGATCATTAGGTATGAATTTCTCTGTTGCCGGAAGTAACTGTTCTACTACGGGATGTCGCCCCCTTTTTATATGCAGAAGAGGTTTATTTGATAATGCAGGCTTTACATAATTATTTTTTAATGCAAGAGCTGCAAATCCAGCGATCAGGTCCAGCTGATTCATTGCTATAGCGTTGGTTTGGATATCTGTTATTGAGGAAAGGATAAACTGGCAGACTTCAGAAAAAATGCGTGTTTCAATTACAAGTATCTTTTCTTCAGCATTTAAAACTTTTTCTTCATATTCCTTTAATTCCTCTGTGATGTACCGTTCAGAATTCACCAGCGTCTGCTTTCGAATAAAGGATTCAGGAACTTTCTCTTGATGAACCTTCGTTATTTCAATGAAATAGCCAAAAACCTTGTTGAATCCTACTTTTAGTTTTGGAATATCCAATTCTTTCCGCATGGAATTCTGGAAGCTATCAATCCATGCCTTCCCGGTTGCCAAGAGTGTGCGTATTTCATCAAGTTCAGAATCAATCCCTGTACAAATCACGTTTCCCTGGCTGAGTTGGGCTGGCGGAGTTTCATTTAACGATTCGCTTACTTTTTCTACAATGTGATTTGTGTTCGTGAACGATTTCGACAGCTTGGTTAAGTGCCTGTTCTTCACTGCAACTAATGTTGTCTGCCACTGTGGAATTTTTGAAAGAGTGGCAGACAGGGCTACAACATCCCTGGGAGATGCTTTCCCCTGATTAATCTTTCCAAGGACCCGTTGAATATCCGATGTATGGGATAAAGAGTTTTGAATTGATTTAAGTACCCGAAGATGTTCAGTGAATGCCTCTACCATGTTGAGACGGGAATTCAATTTTCTAAGATCTGTTAATGGATGAAATAGCCAACGTCTCAAAAGCCGGCCTCCGCCGGCAGTGTGTGTACTGTCAATGCAATCCACCAGCGTTCCATGGGTCCCCTGGGACGAAAGGGATTGAAATACTTCCAGGTTTTTTATTGTAAACCCGTCCAATCCCATAAAACCATCTTGGATAACAGGTGAGAGTTTTGATACATGATCTAGAGAAGATCCTAAATTTGACTTAATATGATTCATGAGAGCCCCGGCTGCACAGATGCCCGAGGACATTTCATCACACCCAAAACCCTTCAGTGATTTCACTCCAAAATGCCCGATCAGTTCTCTATAGGCCGTGTCGTGATCATAAATCCATTCATCAATGTGGGTTATAAATGGCTGAAATTCGAGATACCAGTCTGACGTAGAATACACAACACCATTTGCTAGAATGATCTCTTGGGGAAAAAATTTTAATATAGAATTTTTTAACTGGGTGATTTTGCATTCTCCTAGATGGAATTCTCCAGTGGATGAATCCAAAAAAGCAAAACCGGCGTGATCTTTCTGACTGTGGATAGAGCCAATATAACGGTTAGATTTATTGTTTAACGTTTGATCGCTTGTAAGCGTTCCCGGGGTGACGACTTCGATAACATCACGTTTCACAATACCTTTCGCCAGTTTTGGATCTTCAACCTGTTCGCAAATAGCAACACGATGACCTGCTTTGACCAGTTTCGATAAATACGTATCCAAAGCATGGTAGGGGAATCCAGCTAAATCTACATCAGCAGCCTTACCATTAGCACGTTTGGTTAAAACAATACCCAGTATTTTGGATGTAATGATTGCATCTTCTAAAAAGGTTTCATAGAAATCACCCATGCGAAATAAAACGAGCGCATCCTTATACTTAGATTTGACTTCCAGGAATTGTTTCATAACGGGCGTATTAGCCACCACTGTCTTACCCATTCAATGCATCTCCTATGATGCGAATATTTTCTTGTCTTACTGTAAATTGATTCTTGTCTAAATATTCGAGGAGGGGGATTGCTGTCTTACGGGACAGGCCGGTCAAATTTTTAAAATCTGCAACAGTTAAGGTATGATTTGTTTTAAAAAATTCACGGATATCGTGAAGTAATGACTCAAGATTGGTGTGGTGCAAATAGAAATTGCTGCCCAGGCCCTGAACCTTTTCCTGTTCCATAAGTATATGGATAAGATCCCTTACCCGTTTAGGATTATTCCCGCATAGTTCTGTGATTTCCCTGAATAAAATAGGTTCAATTCCAGATTGGTTCATGATTGTTTCTACCCTTGATAACTCATCCAGGTCTTTTTGAGAAAACTCGGGTGTATATCCAGATAGTGCATATCCCCCTTTTTCTTCTTCAAGAATTCCAGCCTTCAGCATTTTTTTCACCATGATTTCAAACCAGGCTTCCGACCACTTTAGAAAAGTCTTGATCGCATCAGCGGTTATAACAGGCCTGAAGGGGTTTTTCGCGTAGGATTGATTAAAAAATGTTTGTAATTCATCCTGCGCCTTTTCTTCCCCTTTTTTTGAAAACAGAAATCCTTTACTGGATTTAAATATCTCAAGTTCATCCTGCCATTCATCAATTTGCTCACTGGAATTAAAGAATAACGATTTCCATCTCCCAGTTAAATTAGGCGTTTTCCATTGGTGACTAACCAGATAGCCAAAGCGCTCTTTTGGGTCAACAGGCATTGTACGGGCCAGTTCCCGCATTGCAGACCATGTGCCGCCAGGGTTGGGATCCAGTACAATTCCACCTGCAATGGTTTCCATTGGAGAATAAGACCGAATAACAAACCGGTCATCCATGGCAACAGCGATGGACGATTCAAGGTCCAAAATAAGATTTCCCGAATGTCCTTTTTCCAGTTTTTTTGACCCGCAGGTTGTTACCCTGCCCAGAACTTCAGATGTTCCAAAATGGAACCTCAACCGCTGTTTATTTTTTACGATCCAGTCTGTTGACTGTATCATAGTAAGATGGGCGATGATACGTCTGGTTGGTTGCAAAGAATGGGGTGTACACAATACAGTTCCTCTCTGTAATTCAGATTGCTTTGTATGTGCAAGATTAAGAGCAGCCCTATCCCCTGATTGGACCGTTCTGGCAGAACCGCCGTGGGATTGCAACCCTCTTATTTTCACCCTTGACTGGGAGGGTAGAATTTCGATTTCATCTCCGGGTTTTATTGATCCGTTGAGAACTGTGCCGGTCACCACCGTCCCGAATCCGGTTTTAGTAAAAACACGATCCACATTCATCCGGAAATTTTCTGAGATAAAATTAAACTTTTGATCAACCGCCAATGAAAGAATATCTGATTTTAAGGACTCAACTCCATCGCCCGTCAAATTATTGATCCGGGTTAGGGATAACGAATCGAAACCCCTGTCTTCCAATAATTCCTGAATATCCAATTCGACTAAATCAATCCAATCCGAGTCTTGTACAAGGTCAGTTTTGGTCAGTGCCACCCATCCCCTATTCACGCCAAGAAGGGTTAAGATATCCAGGTGCTCCCTCGTCTGGGGCATCACTCCGTCATCCGCAGCAACCACTAATAATCCGTAATGTATATTTGCAGCCCCTGCTGCCATATTACGGATAAATTTTTCATGCCCAGGAACATCAATCAGTGTAATGGATTCATTGAGATATGCAAAACCAAGATCGATGGTCATTCCCCGTTCTTTTTCTTCCAGTAAACGGTCTGTGTCTGTTCCAGTTAATGCCTTGACCAGCGATGTTTTCCCATGGTCAATATGACCTGCCGTTCCAACCACAACCTGTGGCATCTTACACCTGGTCTATGGCCTTGGCTAATCGATTAATTTGGCCGGGAAGTACCGCTTTTAAATCAATATAAAATGTATTTCCTGACGTATAGCCTACCACGGGAATGGAGCCGCACCGGAACCCTCCAGCCAATTCAGTTATTTTCATCGACTTGGGTTTAAAAGAGAGTGCCATACTTTCTATTTTATCTTCTGGAAGCGATCCACTCCCTGCTTCTACCTCTGATTCAACAAGTTTTATGCCCAGATCCTTAATCTTTTTCCTTTTCTGCAAATCCAAGATCCTCTGTCCGCGGTTTTTTAGAATTCTCCTAGATGTCGTAAGCATACTTAAAGATAAATTATCTTTTGTAAAAGAATCTGACCGGTAAGACCTGAGCGTCTCTTCTAATAAGCCAATTGTGATTTTATCGCAGCGGAGAACACGGTAAAGAGGATTATTCTGCAATGTGTTGACCCATTTCTTTTTACCGATAATTAAACCAGACTGAGGACCACCAATGAGTTTATCTCCTGAAAAGGTGAGCAAATCGGGATTATTTTCCATGATTGTTTTTACCGGTATTTCATCCGCCAGGTTTAACGAGTTCATATCCAGTAAAGCACCGCTTCCCCAATCCACCATAACAGGGATCTTATGTTTTTTACCCAGGGCAACTAATTCGGATATCGGTACAGACCTTGTAAACCCTCTGACAACATAGTTACTGGTGTGCACCCATAGGATCAGTTTCGTTTTGTTAGAAATGGCATTACCATAATCCTTACTATGTGTTCTGTTCGTTGTACCCACATCTTTAAGGATTGCACCACTTTTTTCTATGATATCCGGGATTCTGAATGAACCGCCGATCTCAACCAATTGCCCCCGGGAGACAATGACCTCACCCCCCTGGGCAATTTCATTAATTGCAAGCATCACAGCGGCTGCATTGTTATTCACTACCAACGCAGATTCACTTCCGCATAGGGCACTTAAATGATCCCGGATATTGTCCTGTCGGTCGCCTCGCTTTCCTGTTTGCAGATCAAATTCCAGGTTCACATACCCTTCCAAACGGTCGGCTATACCCTTCAAAGCACGACCGTTAAAAGGCGCCCGGCCAAATCCCGTATGTAAAACGATTCCGGTTCCATTGATAATGTTCACCAGCTGGGGAGCAGATTCAATCAAGACCCGGTCTATGATGTATACAAGTAGCTCTTGGGGAGATTTTGAAATTTCCCCTTCTTTAATCTCTCCTCGGATCTTGTCTAATTCCTTATTGATTATAAATTTTAAATAATTATTATGAAGGGATATATCATCTTTTATTTCAAGTAAAACTTGATGAACTGAAGGCAGGTCTTTTAAGGATGTTTTCTTCATAGCCTTATTAAACTTCTAACCACTCAGCTTTTAGTTCAAGCAGTTTGATTCTTCAGGCGATGAAGTAAAATCCATCCTGCCACAACACCCGGCAATAAACTGGCCGCCATTACAGGAAATACCATTTCGATTGCATAGTGTTCTGTAATCCAACCACCCACGGCTGGGGCTGTTCCGCCAATGCCAAAACTTAAGAAAAAGGAGATACCGTAGCCGATTCCACGATGGGAACTGGGTGTCAGATCAGCCAGAAGCGCATTGGAAACAGGCTGATTTAAAAAATAAACAATGCCCAGGGCAATACTTGAGAAGAATAATAACCACCCATCTGTATATCCCATGAACGCCATAAAGGGAATATTTAAAATAATAATGATCCACAATAAATGTGCTCTGTTATACTTATCCCCAAGAATCCCTCCTAAGGTCTGCCCTGCTATGCCGCTGAGAAAAACCAGCGTTGTAAAAAATCCCGCCTTCAATGTCTCAGGGAACAATTTAAAAATTCCCTCGTTCTGCATCCCGAAAAGACTTGGCATGTACGTTGTAAATCCACCAAATGAGAATCCCAGTGTAATCGCCATAATATAATAAAGAATAATTGAAGGTTTATCAGCGGTGGTTAAAGATTGAACATCCTGTATGTCCTTTGGCTGATCCTGCTTATGAATGAACAAAAAGGTAATTAAAGCGAGTACACCCTGCAACATAACCCAGATGAGGTATGAGATTTGCCATGATCCAAATTCTGCCGCTAAACCCGCCAATAGGGGCCCTAGTGCTAATCCGGTTGAGCCTGCGATTCCATGGATAGCCAAACCCCTGCTTAAACGAATGAGCTGTCGGGACAAAATTGTGAGACCCGCTGGATGGTAAATACTTGACGAAAGTCCCAAAATTCCCAGCCCTATAGTCATCTGAACTGGGCCACTGGCTAGAACAATCAATAGTCCTCCAATGGCTGAGCCAACCTGGTAAATGAGAAGGAGCGTTTTTCCACCCAATTTTCCTTCAAGAAATCCTGCAGGAATGGCCCCGAGTCCAAACATGAATGCACCTACTGTAGCCATGATACCCAGGGTATCCATGCCCAGACAAAATTCCTCTTGAAATAATAATAACAGTGTGGGAAAAACCATCATTTGAGCATGGACTGCCAAATGTGAAAAGGCAGTTACCGCTAGAATGATATTATTTTCTTTATGCATAATTAAAAAGCCCCTACTGTAAAGGTGTATTTACAGAGGGGCTTTAATATTTACCGGTTTTGTTTTATCGTTTTTCTTCGATCCGTGCAGCCTTGGATCCAGTCACATTTCTCAGGTAGTTCAGTTTTGCTCTGCGAACTTTACCACGGCGTTTTACATCGATAGATGCAATCATAGGTGAGTGCAGAGGAAAAATACGTTCCACGCCAACACCATTCGTAACCTTTCGAACTGTAAATGAAGCATCCAGGCTTTTTCTGCCATGACGAGAGACCACAACACCTTCATAGCGTTGAACCCGTTCCTTATTGCCCTCACGAACCTTTACATCCACAGCGACCGTATCACCCGAATCAAATTCTGGAATATCAGACTTTAAAAATTCTTTTGTTGCTTCCTGAAGCTTATTCATTGTTTTTCTCCGATTCTTTCATTTTAGTATATTTTCCCCAGAGATCCGGTCTTTTATCTTTGGTCCGTCTCTCTCTTTGATCCTGCCTCCAGGATTCAATTTTTTCGTGATGCCCACCAAGCAGTATTTCTGGGACAGGCATTTCTTCAACCATTCGAGGCTGTGTATAATGAGGATGATCCAAAAGGCCTTGCGTAAACGTATCTGACAAGGCAGAATCCAGCGTGTTCAAGGTCCCGGGTACAAGCCGAACAATACTGTCCAGCATGACCATCGCTGGTATTTCTCCACTGGTCATGACAAAATCGCCGATTGAATATTCATTTGTTACATATTTTTCAATCACTCGCTCATCTATTCCTTTGTAATGCCCGCAAATCATAATTATCTTTTTCTGCTGACTCATGTCTTCAGCAGACTTTTGGTCCCAGGTTTTACCCTGGGGCGAAGGATAAACCACTCGAATATCATCAGCACCGCCGACCAAATCTGTTGCTTGGTCCAAGGCTTTAAACAGCGGTTCAGCCATCATCACCATCCCACTTCCACCGCCAAAAGGAGTATCATCGATCTGCCTGTAATTGCCGATTCCAAATTCCCTGAGGTTAACCGTGTGCAATTCAACCGCACGTTTCTCCACGGCCTTTCTAAGCATGCTGTTTTGAATCAAGGTGTCAATAACATCCGGGACCGGTGTTATGACAGCAATCTGTATCAATCCAGCAAACCGTCCATAGGTACAATCATAATAATACCCTGATCGTGATCCACACCTTTAACTACCTCAGGAATGATTGGAATCAAATATTCATCATTTCCGTTTTTAACAACATAAACATCACTGCTGGGAAGCCACATAACATCTTTCAGGATTCCAACTACACTGCCTGAATCCGTTATAACTTCATACCCCAGCAGGTGTTTACTGATCATGATGATCCGGTCATTAATCCCTGCTTCAATAAAAATGGTTTGACCCACTATTTTTTCTGCTTCATTAACCGTGTCAACCCCATGAAACTTAAACCGTCGTTTCTTTCCCATGCCTGAAATAAGTTCTAGACTAACATCTTCAGAATGATCCGGTGAATATCCCAGCATTAGTCTTTTTTCTTCGATGTATTCATCAAAATATCGTGACAGTGGGCGCAACCGTACATCGCCTTGAAATCCAGATGTTGTCGTTATGGTCGCAATGGGATGTAAACGGTTTTTCATTTAGTCAATAACGTCCAGCCTTGCTCGTTTTCCGCCTTCTTTTGCATTAATGGCAAAAACAAGCGTTCGTAATGCGGAAATATTCCGTCCTTGTTTCCCGATCACTTTGCCATAATCACCTTCACCCACGGTTAACTCATAGATAAGCCGTTGCTCCGTTTCAACAATATCGACTTTCACTTCATCCGGTTTGTCAACCAGGAGTTTTATTGCCTGTTCAATGAACTCTAACATAGCGTCCTCCATGTTTCTAACTGACTAATAAATAGGGTTTAATTCTTATTCTTCTTCAGAAGCATCTTCTTCATCAGCAGGAGTATCATCCGAATCTTCTATTGCAGCCGATGATTCAATATTTTCTTCTATCGATTCTTCTTTTTCAGGTTCTTCAGCGGGAGATTCTTCACCTTCTTCTGATGATTCATCAGTGGGTGTTTCTTCCCCCGCAGCATCATCAACCGGCTCTTCATTGACTTCTGCTTCATCAGGGGATTCTTCTTCTTGAGATTCCTCTGCCGGTTCTTCTTCTTCAACATCATCTGATGACTCTTCAGAATCTGTCACTTCCTCAGTTTCTTCAGCAGGAGTTTCTTCGCTATCAACTTCTTCGCCAGAATCGTCTGAAGATGATTCTTCATCAGCAGGTTCAGCAACCGGTTCTTCTGCTGGTGCTTCTTCATCAGCAATATCTGATGACTCTTCAGAATCTGTCACTTCATCTGCCTCATCAGTAGGGGTTTCTTCAGGTGTTGCTTCTTCAGCAACTTCTTCCTGTGCATCGTCTTCAGCCGCTTCTTCGGTCGACTCTTCAGCCGGTGTTTCTTTGGGAGCAGCCTCTTCTGCTGGTGCTACATCTACAGCTTCTTCAGCCTGCGCTTCCGCTTCAACGGCGGCGGCTTTTACTTTTTCTTCTGCCTTCTTTTCTTTTCGCTCAGAACGAGCTTTAATCACATCATTCCGGTTCAATTCCCATTTTTTCATCTCTTTATCAACCTGGGCTTCATCCAAACCTTGTTTTATGAGATGCCACCGATGAGCAATTCCCGCACGACGCAGTAGCTTATGTGCAGCTTCAGAAGGTTCAGCTCCCTCTTTGAGCCAATGCAGGATTCTTTCACCTTTTAGATCGTATGAATGATCTGCATCAATTGGATTGTACCAACCCAATTCTTCAATTGCGGCACCATCACGGCGATTTCGTGAATCCATTGCAACCATTCTGTAAAAGGGCCTGTTTCGACGTCCTATACGTTTCAGTCTAATTTTCGTCGCCAATGTATAACTCCTTAATTAAAATCTTCCAAAATTTCCCATTCCAGGAAGTTTCATATGTTTTATTTTTCCCATTTTCTTTATCATTTTTTTCATCTGATAAAATTGATTCAGCAAAGCATTTATTTCCTGAACTGGACGGCCACTTCCTTTTGCAATTCGTGATCGGCGGCTGCCATCGATACTCTCTGGCTTTTGCTTTTCGTCTAGTGTCATGGAATTGATAATCGCTTCAGTCCAACCGACCTGGCGATCATCCATATTCAATTGTTTTAATGCTTTGGAGCTCATGCCCGGCATCATACTCAACACCTGGTTCATGGAACCCATCTGTTTCATCTGCTGTAACTGAATTCTGAAATCATCCAGATCAAAGGTATTCTTTGCGATCTTTTTCTGGAATGCATCTGCTTTTTTTTCATCAAAGACATCTTGGGCTTTTTCCACTAAGGATACTGCATCACCAAATCCCAGAATTCGATCAGCAATCCTTTTTGGATCAAAAACATCAAGGCCATCCATGGTTTCCGATGTACCAACAAACTTGATTGGTATACCCGTAACCTTTCGAATAGAAACAGCGGCACCTCCCCGGGCATCCCCATCCATTTTTGTCAAAATCACACCGCTAAGGGGTAATGCTTCATGAAACGCCTGTGCCGATTTCACAGCGTCTTGCCCCGTCATACCATCTGCAACAAAAAGGATCTCGTCAGGATTCGTCCCATCAGAAATAGCCTGGACTTCGATCATCATTTCGCCATCCACATGAAGCCGCCCAGCCGTATCCAATATTACAACATCATTTTTCAAAGATCGTGCTTCTTCAATGGCCCGCTTGCAAATTGCCAGTGGGTCCTTAATACCCTCTTCGTAGACCGCAACTCCAGCCTGTTTACCTACTGTAATCAATTGCTGGATCGCTGCGGGCCTGTACACATCTGCTGCTGCCAACAGAACCGATTTCCCCGATTGTTTCAACCGCAAGGCCAGTTTCCCGGCAGTAGTTGTTTTTCCCGCGCCCTGAAGCCCTGCAAGTAAAATTACAGCTGGCTGACTTTTCAGGTCTAGGCTTTCGGGTTTGGTTCCGAGGAGCGCCACCAATTCATCGCGAATAATTTTGACAAATTGCTGACCCGGTTTCACAGATTTCAAAACTTTTGTACCCTGAGCTTTTTCTGCCACAGCTGCTACAAAAGATTTGGCAACCTTGAAGTTTACATCCGCGTCTAATAACGCCCTGCGAACTTCCCGAACAGTGTCATTGATATTCCTGTCCGTTATTTTTCCTAAACCACGAACATTTCGGAAAATAGTTTGAAACCGTTCTGTTATGTGTCCAAACATGAGTATCTTACTCGAAAAAAGCCTAGTAAATTAGCTATTCTGCTCTCAAATAGTAACTGTGAAAAGTAAGTTCATAAATGGTGCTGAATACTAAAATTTGTAATCCATGGATACACCGATCTGCCTTGGATCACCATAACTCTTCCACAGTTGATCGGGATAGTCTGGCGGGATAAGCCCAAAGTAGAAACCGCGGGTTGTAAACCGTTCATCGAAAGCATTTCTTATCCATATCGTTGTCGTGGTTTTTCCAAATGACTTACCCAATGCCAAGTTTGTTAAAGTATATGGCTCTGCCTTTTCATTATGACTATCGGAATAAAAATACCCACTTTTATAACTACTCCTTACTGATCCAAATATGCCTGAGTCATTGGAATAATTAAGTCTTAATGATCCTGTTATTACTGGTGACATCGCCGCTTCTCGATCACCGCCAGATGTTTCCATACCTTCTGATGCAAAATAGATAAATTTATCCACCCATGTTTTTAAATATCCCAGTGACGCATCCATACTGAGATTCGATGAAACATTAAGCATATTCTCCCATTCGAATCCTTGAATCGTTCCAGATCCGGCATTGCCGGTATAATAAAGAAAACTATTCGGATCACCCTCCACCTGCTGGCTGGATACAGACACTTGCTGATCTTTTCGCTGATCATAAAATACTGATAATTGTGTTCGATATTTATCGATGGCATGCTTTAATCCGATTTCAAAATTCTGGATAAACTCAGGTTCATAAGGCCGGCTTATATCAGAAAGATAGGGTTGTTGGTTTACACCACCTGATTTATATCCTTGAGATACGGATCCATAAAAACTGGTGTATTCATCTTTTAAATAGTGTAGAGCTGCTCGATACCCTAACATAGAATGATCTATGTTAAAATGGATGGGTGGTAGAAATATTTTTTCCCAATAGTCATTAAATCCTTGGGATGAGCCATCATAGATAATGGAATTATTTTCAAACCGGACATTGGCTTTTAGCTTTAGCGATGATGTTAAATCCAAACCATATTGGGCATATCCAGCTGTGGCCTGGAAATCGTAATGACTGATTGCATCTGTTGCTATACCCCCAAATAAATAGCCCTTTGCTTCATCCTGTTCGATTAAATGTTTGAAATATCCACCCAGGATGATGGATCCCATTGACAAACGAATTTCCTGAGAAAGATTCGCCCGATTTCGTTCATTCTTATCATAAAATTCATATGCCCAACCTTCCACGGCTGGATCAAAATCATGGTTGTCATGCCAATAGGAGCTATCAGCCCAATCTCCATCGTAAGCGTGGACCAGATCTGTTTCTGTGAAAGAGGTAATACTGGTAATGCTCAAATTTTCAGATGCTTCGAAATTAGCTCGTAATGAATAGCCATAGGTTCTTTGGCTGTCTTCCCCTTTATCGTTGGAATAGGTTTTGAAATCCGTATTATTGTCCGGTGCCCACGCATCATATCCATTTTCAAGTTTGGTGTAAATGAGCGTAGCTAAAATGGATAATTGATTGTTTGGATCATAACTCAATTTCATTCTGGAAAATGATTCTTCTCTTTTATTGGTATGAGTAACACTTTGAGTCACGTTTTCACGAAATCCATCGCTATAATTGTTAACCCCGCCCAGTCTCAATTTCATATTTTTCATGAATTGGACATTCATGACTGAGCTACCACCATAATGATTATCAGATCCAAAACTTGTTGATGTTCTCATTTCAAAATGGTCCGTTGGATCTGTAGACTTCAAGGAAATGAGCCCTGCCATGGCATTGGGACCGTAGACTGAAGATTGGGGTCCCTTGAATATCTCAATTTGATCTATATCATACAAAAGGCCAACCATCCCTAACCCACTTAAATCCATGTCATCCAGAACGAAACCAACGGAAAAATTGGGTGGCCCTTCCCCAAAATAATGACTCCGTTCTCCAATACCACGGATCTGGAAGTACCTTGGACGGCTGGTCCCGCCAGCCCAGTTCAGATTTGGAATTTGTTCCGTTAATGATTGAAAATGGTCTGCACCAGTTTCACGAATGTGATCTCCGGTAATAACGGTTACGCTGGATGCCACTTTCTGGAGTGACTCATCGGACAGGCCGGCGCGGACGATAATTTCCTTGGACATAATAACCGCTTCAATCATTGCAACCGACATGTGGGTATGGGCTTTTATTGTTTGAGTTTGGTAACCGATATGGGAAAATTCCAATTTGATTCCTCTGGGAACATCCAGTTGAAATTCACCCCTTTCGTTGGTGAACGTCCCTTTCTCTCCCGCAACAACGTTCACGCCCAAAATGGGTTCACCGGATTTTTTATCCGTAACGATCCCGGTGATTTGCGCAATAAGGAATTGAGTAAATAACGTTAGAAAAAAAAAGCGGGTGTTGAGTTTCATAAGATCTCCCTACGCTGGCATTATCCAGATCAGGTCAATGGGTGTGTTCTCAGCCGTTTGATCTGGTCCAATACGGCACCCCTGACAGACGAGAATTTATAAACAAATGCAATCAAATCATGAGTCTTTACATTGTTTTATCCAAATATAAATGACTACTTTTCCAGCCTAGCATAAGGAGAAAAAATGTCCAAACCATTGCCAGAGATCACCCCTAAGGCCATTATTCTAGGAATCCTGTTATCCATGATCCTTGCCGGTGCTAATGCTTATCTGGGTCTTTTCGCCGGGATGACTGTATCGGCTTCCATACCAGCTGCAGTGATATCCATGGGTGTTTTGCGGCTTTTTCGTAATTCAAATATTTTAGAAAACAATATTGTCCAAACGGCTGCTTCTGCCGGTGAATCCCTGGCTGCAGGTGTGATCTTTACCATCCCCGCATTGGTTCTTATGGGGGTCTGGTCTGAATTTGATTATGTCGAAGTGGCTAAGATCGCCGCCATCGGTGGTGTCATTGGTGTCCTGTTTACGGTGCCTTTGCGCCGGGCATTGATTATTCAGGCAAAATTAAAATATCCTGAAGGTGTAGCCACAGCTGCCGTACTTGAAGCAGGAGAAAAGAGTAATCAATCTGCAACAAAAGATGAATCAGGCGGTCTTGTCACCATTGCCATATCCGGTCTTGTTGGAGGCGCCATGAAATTATGCCAACAGGGCTTTGGGATGTGGCATGCTGCTGTTGAAGGATCTGTAGTCATTCGCGGGTCTATTTTTGGACTGGGTACGGATCTGTCACCCGCTCTTATATCGGTTGGATATATTGTGGGCCGCAATATTGGTATCCTTGTGATCGCCGGGGGATTAATCTCCTGGGCAGTTGCAATCCCTATCTATTCGGCTGTCTATGGATTTGAAGGGGAGCCAATGGATGCGGCCTGGACCATATGGAATTCTCAAATACGATACCTTGGTGTCGGTTCAATGGTGGTCGGCGGTATATGGTCACTTATCAAGTTATTCAGACCCCTGGTTGACGGCATAAAAGCCAGTCTTGATGCACTGAACCAATCAAAACAAAAAAACAATGTTCCCCTGCATGAACAGGATTTCCCAATTAACTATGTTGCCCTGGCCTTGGGCCTGCTTCTAATTCCTGTTTACCTCCTCTATTTTGACATTGTAAACAGTGTTGCTATTGCTTCCCTTTTAACCATTGTCATGATGATCTTTGGATTTCTTTTTTCCGCTGTAGCGGCATACATGGCAGGAATGGTGGGCTCATCCAATAATCCAATCTCAGGTGTAACCATTGCCACGATCCTGTTTTCATCCCTCCTCCTTCTATTACTTCTGGGAGAGAATTCTGATGTAGGTGCCCCAGCTGCAATTATGATCGGTGCTGTGGTTTGCTGTGCTGCTGCCATTGGGGGGGATAATCTGCAGGATCTGAAAACCGGCCATATCGTAGGCGCTACACCCTGGAAACAGCAGGTAATGCAAATCGTTGGAACCCTGAGTGCAGCACTGGTTCTTGGTCTTGTTCTGGATATTCTCCATACTGCCTACGTCATTGGGTCCCCTACTCTATCAGCACCTCAGGCAACTTTGATGAAATCTGTAGCAGAGGGTGTTTTTACTGGCAACCTGCCCTGGACCATGGTTGGTTTCGGAGCTATTATTGGAGTAATCATAATTCTGATTGACCTGAGACAGGAACGGATCGGTTCCGAGTTCCGAGTTCCGATCCTGGCTGTTGCCGTGGGGATTTACCTGCCTATTGAGCTTACGGTTCCCATCTTTATCGGTGGTATGATTGCCCATATGAGTGATCTTTCAGGGGCAACAGAAACAATGAAAAAACGGGGACTGCTCATGGCCTCAGGTCTTATAACAGGTGAGGCATTAATTGGTATTCTTGTGGCTGTCCCTATTTTTATTACCGGCAGCAAAGACTGGTGGCCTCAATACCCGGGGTTAGGTTTTCTTGGCATTCTGGCATTTTGTGCAGTCCTAGGTTGGATTTATACATCTGTCACAGATTAATTCTTCCAATTCTTGATTGAATGCGTTATGCAATCCATTTCATTTAAATTATTAAAGCAGCTTCCAAAGGTAGAACTCCACTGCCACCTGGACGGCAGCCTAAGGACTGAATCGATTATAGATCAAGCTGAAAGAGATGAGATTAAACTTCCTTCACATGAACTTGATACCCTGGATAGGCATCTTAGAATAGGTAAAAACCGGGGGACATTAGAAGAATATATCCAGCGATTCGATATTACCCTAAGCGTAATGCAGACCCCGGAATCCCTTAAACGATTCGCCTATGAACTGATCGAAGATGTGGCCAAAGAAAATGTACGGTACATTGAAGTGCGTTACTCACCCATCCTGCATACACAAAAAGGAATGACGCTGGATACTGCACTTGAATCCGTTCAAAAAGGATTAAAAAAAGGAGAAAAAATATTTGGCGTGAAATCCGGGATTATTGTTTGCGGTATACGTCATATTTCACCTGATGTTTCTCTAAAACTGGCTGATCTTGCTGTCCGTTATAAAAACCGGGGTGTTGTAGGCTTCGACTTGGCTGGAGCAGAAGAGAATTTCCCTGCCAAGGAACACCGGGAAGCGTTTTATATGATCCGAAATAATAATATTAACGCTACCATTCATGCAGGCGAAGCCTTTGGTCCATCCTCTATCCACCAGGCCATTCACCAATGCGGTGCGAACCGAATCGGTCATGGAACACGGTTAAAAGAAGATAAGGGCCTGATGCATTATGTAAATGATCATCGTATACCGCTGGAAATTTGTCTCACATCCAACTGGCAGACTAGGGGTGTCCGGTCTTTAAAATATCATCCTGCAAAATACTATTATAAACAGGGGATACGTGTTACCCTCAATACGGATAATAGATTAATGTCCAATACAACATTAACCAGGGAATTTATGCTGGCACATGAATTGTTCAATTTTAATCTCCACGATTTCCGGGAAATCACCATCATTGCCATGAAAAGTGCATTTCTGCACCATAATGAACGAAAAAGGATGATACAATCCATTGCGGAAGAATTTGAGCAGAATTTCGGCCTTCATCCTGAATATGTAGATACCAATTCTAAGTTCGGACCTGCGTAACCTTATTTTTTAATAACAGTTATTTTTTCCATGGTTTGGGAACCATCTTTGCCATAGATCGCTAAAAGGTAAACTCCACTGGACACATAATCGCCGGCCTCGTCACGCCCATCCCAGGATAACTGATCTCCATCAATACCGATTCCCTGTGTTGGAATGTGCCGAACTATTTTCCCATCTAAGGTCATGACCATCATTGAAGATTCAAAGATCAATCCATCGACCTTCATAGGTTTACTCGGCGGTATATAAAAGGGGCTGGGGAATACTTTGACACCGCTAAAATCAAGTTTTTCCTGCCCAAAAGGGATACGCAAAATATTGACCCCCTTACTGGTGGCTATGTAAACCAAATTACGTTTTTCGTCAAATGCAATATCCCTTACTTCATCGGAGAGAAGCGGGCTGTTGAATGACCTGAAGCCATTGATATCCGGCCAATACGTTGTATTCTCCAAAAGGATATGGACACCCTGAGTTGGAGAATGTGTCCAAATATTGCCCTGGTGGTCAACATCTATGCCTGCTCCGCGACCGAATGAAATATTTGGGAAATAGGCATATGAATTTTCTCGAATAACGGGATTAGAACCATTGTTAATGTCATAGTAGTTTAACCCTGAAGGAGTTAAATAATATAGCCGGTCATTGAATCCCATCCCTAACGACCAGACCGTTCCCTCATATTTGATAATTTCCCATGTAAAATTAGCAGGGTTGTAGGGCAGGCCCTCATAATACAGCATGGATATACCGCCATTTGGATAAATCCCGAGATTTGCTTCTTCCGCTAAGAATGCAGAGACCCAGGTTCTGTTCCAGGTGTCAAAGGCGATTGAAACAGGCGATTGGCTTATACGAGTTGCTGTCTCAGAGGAACCATAGTGTTTCCACTCATCATTGGGAGATCTTACATGAATGGGGTTATTCCCATTAATACAATAGGGATTTGCAACCCACATATTCCCATCCGAATCAAATTCGATATCCAACACCACCTGGTATGGAACAGAATTATTCGAACTGGTATGATAGCTTAAGAATGTTGTATCAATGGTAGAAATGTTGGATGGGTCATCAACGTCCATTACAATGACACCACCGCTCCACCTGGGTGGATTGCCTAGATAAACACGTGAACCACGAATAGCACAATAGAGCAAACCGTCTGGCCCCTGTTCTAGGTCAGCAATATATTCACCAAAGTTAAAGGAAACTGTATCCGCAATAAATGAGTTGAAATTATAATCCATTCCAATTATACCTGAACCTGGAGATTCGATTTCCAGGATGTTACGCCAACCTTCCCCGCTGTAAATAGAAATGCCATGGGTACTCCCGCCCACTAACCTGCCGTCATCCAAAACAGTAATCGCTGAAAAACCACCTGTTACAGGGGCGTTGAACATTAACCTAGACACATTATCGCTCCCATCGGAATTCTGGTCAATAAACAGCAGGCCGGTTTTAAGACCTGCAATTGTCTGGCCCGATTGTTGGGCCATTCTGGAAAGTTCATAGCGATCTTCAACCAAAACATCGCTGCTCCCTGTTTTTCGGTATAATGTATTCCCATCAGTAAACCAATACCCGTCTGAACCAATCAAGATATTCCCCGCATCTTCCAAAGAATAGGAAAAATCAATGTCATTCCATGAGCCCGTAGTCATAGAATATTCAAATAAGCCAGTCTTTGATGTAAAAACCAGGAGTTCATCTGCCAAATCCATGGATGTAATGTCCAAGTTTAAATCTGGAATAAGGCTTAACCAATTGTTCGGATCTTTAATGTTTTCACTGATCTGTCCTGCGTAGAGACCGTTAGTCATCCCAACAAGTACAGTAGAATCATGAACAGCAAAACAATGTATTGTGCCCGCTTCTGCTGGATAGTTGCGGTAACTGTCACGGTACTCCCAGCCTTGGTCATGAATAAATTTCATAATCCCAGTGTCCTGCCCATCCTTAAATAAAACCCAGGCCACTGTTTCCTGTATTTTAATATCCAAAATAGCCGTTAATCCAAAATCAAAACTGGCCACTGATTCCTTTTGGTCCGGATTGTAGACCTGCAAAAACCCAAATGGAGATTCACCGCCGATCCACAGGTTTGATTCATTGTCTACAGCGATGGATGAAAGGTCAACGCCCTTTAACCCTTCAATCGTCGTAAAGGTAGTATAAACACCATCGTTGATCTGGAACAATCCTCCCTCCGTTGCCCCATAGATAACATCACCCAGGCTGATGACGTCGCGCACATCTAAAGGAGATGTGAGAGCCTTCCATTCACCCACTCGTACCTGTGCCTGGGGAAATGAAGAAAATAAAAAAACAGGAATAAAGACCTTTAATAATGGATGCATCACATTTGAATTCATATACTTCAATATTTTACCATAACCTGTCATCTATAAAAAAGGTTTCAAAACCTTTCCCTTTTGTCTTTCAATAATTCATCCCAATTTTACAGATATGAAACGCTCAATGATTCTACTTTTTTTATTGAGCCTGTCCTGGGGCCAGAAAAAAGTACCCTTTACGATTGAGATTCGTCCCCGTGTGATCGATGATGCTAAGATTCTAGTGAATGTGGAAGTCGTCAATCACGTGGGCAGGCCTGTGGATTATCTGGAAGGCTTTTTATCTGAATTTTCCGGAAATAAAGATTTTCTGGGTGAAAAAAGAATGGTATTGATCTATAATTATGAGCCGGCACTGCAAACGGGGTTCTCAACAACAAAAACAACTACCTATCCTTTAATAGGAGAGAAACCGTCCACCTTTGAGTTTAATATTTCAAAGGTCAAATTCGCTGGGGAAAACCGCGTATTTGCCTGGCACCCAAAATCAGGGTTCATTCGAATCGATTAAACTGCTTTTCGTGGTGCTTCATTAATTTGTCCTCCAGCAATTTACTGTAATTTAATGTATCCAGATCCAGGGTCAGGTCATTGATCCACCGCCGGGTCAAGTCAATGTAGGTTTCTATGGCTTGAATCGGGACCTGTTCTGCATACATATTTGCAATCAAGATCGCAGCTGGGACCGGGATATAGCTGTTTAATGGATCCTGGTAAAAATAATCAATAT
>Ga0209753_1000295_pt1 | contig 20465 bp, 20 predicted proteins | sample METZYME_3_550m_FD_187550 | JGI IMG/M metagenome (GOLD analysis project Ga0209753, IMG submission 187550) | Marine microbial communities from oxygen minimum zone in mesopelagic equatorial Pacific - METZYME_3_550m (SPAdes) (version 2) | ecosystem: Environmental > Aquatic > Marine > Oceanic... | reverse complement strand
CAATCGATATAAAAACATGATCGATTTTATTTATACGATACCAGTTAGGGCTATTAACCGAGAAGGCGTTATCGGGATGGGAAGCGAGTTTCAGTTCAAATGGAAACCAATAGATACACTGACTTTCATGGGAAGCTATGCTTACTTGGATATGACCGATCGTGGTGGAGCCCCAATTTTATATCGTTCAAAACATCGCGGACTAGCGAATGTGCGTTACCAAACGGCTCTCGTAAATATACAATTGGGAATACAAGCTTGGTCAAAACAAATCTATGAAGATTTTCTAAGCGGAAGCCATTTTGATTTCCCTATTCGAGAGCTTCCTGAAAGGATAATCCCGGAACTTATTCTATCAAAAAAAGTGAGTGATTTTACAGGGTCTGTGCACATCACCAATTTATTTGATACAAAGTATGAACTCATCCAAGATTTTCCAATGCCGGGACGAGCTTGGCAATTCACATTAACCAAAACCCTATAATAATAAAAAAAGGAGTTATCAATGAAACTCATCAACACCCTGCTTGTATTGTCATTTTTATCAGTTATGTTTTTAATTGTGGCTTGCGAGGACAAGGACAATACACCAGAAAGTGCAACCATATCTGGAGCAGTTACCTTTACCGGAACATGGCCAACAACGGGTACCACAAGCATTTCCATGCAGACTGTCTGGCCACCAACACTTGCGCCCTATGCTTTCAAAACGATTGATTCGGATGATCTGAATTCAAACACTGAATACAGTTATAGTTTTGAAAATGTAGCCTTTGGGACTTATCCAGCTATTGCCATATCCTGGCAGGATCCTAATGATTCAAATCCCGCAACCAATCAACACATTTTGGGCGCCTATGGCGGAGTGGACCCATTTTTCACTGCGTATGGTGGCACCGATCCTACTGCGGTAACTGTTTCTGAAACGGAATACGAATTAACCGGTTTGGATTTTGGTGCTGATTTGAGTTTAGCAGCATCAAACTAAGTACTGTAAAACCTCAATTTATTTAAATTATATATTAGGTATTTTATATTATTAACGAATTTGGGGAAATGTAAATTCGCATATGAAGAAAGTAATTTTACGTCGAATAAGTTTGCTATTTTTTTCCTTCCTGATTTTCAGCTGTCATAATATTAAAGTTAGCCTTGACCAAAAAGCACAGGAAAGTGAAGTAGCGGAAATAACCATCTCTGAATTAAGACAGCATATCACATTTCTTGCTTCTGATTCATTGAAGGGGAGAAAGCCCGGTACAGATGGCGGCAGAATTGCTGCAGAATATATTGCAGAGGAAATCTCAAAAACCGGGTTATCTCCAATAGAGAAGAACAGTTTTCAATATTTTGATGTGGTCACTTCAATCAGTGCCGGAGAGAATAATACTTTCAGGTTTAAAGACTTTAATGGAGAAGCAGAAATGGATTTTACTCCTCTTTCTTTTTCCGAAAACGGGGACGTAACCGCGCCTGTCATTTTTGCAGGATATGGATTTGATGTCAAAACCGACAGTATTTCATGGAACGACTATAGCGGGTTAGATGTAACCGGGAAATGGGTTATGGTGCTCCGAGGCGACCCGGAGGACAATCCCCATGGTATATTTTCTGAACACAGTTCCCTTCGGAAAAAAACCCTGGTAGCTCGTGATCACGGAGCAGCTGGAATTTTGTTTTTATCCGGCCCGGAATTTGACGAAACTGATGAGCTGATTCCACTTGTGTATGACCAAAGCCAAAGCGGTTCAGCGATTTATGCAATTCACATTAAACGATCTGTAGCAAACAGAATTATCAAGGAAAGCGGTTATACTATTTCACAACTGGAACAGCGTTTGATCAGCGATAGAAAACCGGTTAGTTTCATCGTACAGGAAGAAATTACAGCATCAACCAATCTGGTGAAGCAAACGGTTACAACTCAGAATATTGCAGGAATTCTCTACGGAAGTGACCCAAGGTTAAAAGAGGAAATTATTGTTATCGGTGCTCATTATGATCATCTGGGATTTGGAGGTGCACATTCCGGTTCGCGAAGACCGGACACATTGGTAATTCATAATGGTGCAGATGATAACGCTTCGGGAGTTGCTGCCATCCTTGAAATAATAGAAAAACTGAAAGCAGAACAAACAAAATTGAAAAGAAGCATCCTGTTTCTTTCTTTCGGAGCGGAAGAAATGGGACTGTTGGGTTCTAAATATTTTGTAAATAATCCATTGGTAGACTTAGAAAAGATCAAATTGATGTTTAATCTGGATATGGTTGGTCGCTTGGATTCGACCACAAAAGCAATAACAGTTGGCGGAACCGGTACTGCTGTTGGTTTAAGTGACCTTGTCCAGCAATTTTCTGAGGGAGAAGATTTGAATGTAAAACTTTCTTCAGAAGGGTATGGACCATCAGATCATACATCTTTCTATGTTGAAAATATCCCTGTATTATTTTTCTTTACAGGTGTTCACGAAGATTATCATACCCCCGAAGATGATGTGGAAAAAATCAATCTTTCTGGAGAAAAACTAGTTGCGGAATTTGTGCATGATTTAATAATTGAGGCAGCAAATGTACCGGAATCGCTGGTATACCAGGAGGCAGGGCCAAAAGAACAACCGTCCGGCAGGCGCCGATTCAAAGTTACACTTGGGATCATGCCGGACTATTCATCCGAAGAAGGAGAAGGACTCCGGGTGGATGGTGTTATAAACAATAAACCAGCAAAGCGTGCCGGCATGGAAAAGGGAGATGTAATCGTTGCAATGGATGGGAAGCCAGTCAAAAATATTTACGATTATATGTATAGACTGGAAGAATGCAAACCGGGACAGAGGATCAATGTAGATGTTCTACGAAATGGAAAAAAAATTACACTGGTAGTTGACCTTTAAAGTATTTTAGATAAATCTTTACATAATTTTTAGTTTTTCTCTTCTGAAATATTAATAATGGCAAGTACACTAAATAAATTTTTTCGTACTGCCAAAATCATAACCGGATTAGTTCGAGGAGAAAATTCACATTTAAAGAAATTGGTTCACTCGAACGAATCATATCCCGGTCTGAATAAGGAAAGCACACCAATGCGGGTATTTTATCCAAAAATTTTCACTGAGCATACAGTAATAATTTATCCAGGAGCATCACCATCTGCAGAAGAAAATCCTACAATGAATTTGCTGGCTAAGGCACTGTCGAATGCAGGTTATTTGGTTTTTTTACCAAGAATTCCTCCTTTGAAAAAGTTAATAATTTCCTCTGAAATTATCAGTTGGATGGGACATTTTTTTCAATGGGTACAAACGAGGGAAAATGTACATAAAGATAAGATAATTGTAATAGGGATCAGTTTTGGAGGTGCCATGGTCCTTAAAGCAAGCCTGAGAAATGAGTTCCAAAAACATCCGCCAAAGTCAATGCTGGCATATGGCACCTATTTTGATGTTGAAACTGCGCTACGGTTTCTTTTAACCGGAAAACTAGAGGTTAACGGAGTTGAAAGAATTGTACAGGCAGATGAATGGGGTTTAATTGTACTGTTTCATAACTATTTATCCAGAGTAGATGTGGGATATGATACAATAACTACTCAAAAGATTCTCAAACTATGTGTACAAGAAGATCAGGAGGGCATTAATACAGAATTGGAAAAAATCTCAGAGAAAGATAAGGAACTGATCACTCATATACTTAAAGGAGAGATCAGTTCTGAAATTGAGAGAATCATAGATTTATTTTGGAAAAATTTACAAGATGAGTTTATCAGTATTTCTCCAAAATACTGGTGTGACCAGGTCACTCAAAAGGTATTTGTCATGCACGGAGCTAATGATACTATGTCTCCTTATACCGAATCAATAAAATTGGCAGATGGCTTGGCAGATAGCCGTTTGCTAATATCCTATATGTATGAACATGGGGAAAGAGCAACACACAGAGGAATATTCTTTCAAATAAAGGAATTATTAAAAATATTTTTTTTCTTATTTGAATTTATTCAGCACAACGAAAGGTAAAGAATTCTATTTCTTATTATAAATATTAGAAATTTGGTCCGGTGTGAGTACCAGTGATTTTAGTGGTAAGAAACGTAAATGCGTCTTCTACGGAATCACAAATAGTAAACAGATCTAAATCTTTTTTGGACACAGTTCCTGCTTTTATGAGATATTCCCAATTTATTGTATTATTCCAGAAATTTTTTCCATAGAGAACAATGGGTATGGATTTCTTTATTTTTTTAGTCTGGATCAAAGTCAGGATTTCCATCAATTCATCCAGGGTTCCGAAACCGCCGGGAAATACTACTAAAGCTTTAGCAAGATACGCCATCCAGAATTTTCGCATGAAGAAATAATGAAATTCCATGCATAGCTCTGGGGTAAGCCATTTGTTTCCGGATTGTTCATGGGGCACAGTGATATTTAAACCGATTGTCAGTCCCTTTGCCTCGGAAGCTCCCCTGTTGGCTGCTTCCATAATTCCGGGACCTCCACCAGAAGTGATGATATAACGATGTTTAGAGTTTTTTCTCTTTTTACTCCAATAAGTTAATTTTTTTGCTAAGGCTTTCGAGTCCTCATAATATTGACTCATGGTTAAATCGTGTTCAAGTTTTTTCCGCATTTGTCTGGAAGGGGATTTAGACGCTTTTTTCAGTGCCTGTTCTGCCTTCTGTTTCGAAACCAATCGTGCAGAACCAAAAAAAACGATGGTATCCTCGATATGATTTCGTGAAAACCGTTGGCGTGGGCCAAGATATTCAGATAGAATACGAAGCGACCTTGCCTCAGGACTGGTGTAAAATTCTGCATCAGAAAAAAAGTCTTTTTTGGGTTGTGTCTCGGACATTATTTATCTCCTTTGAAAAAAACAATCTAATATAAATTTTGTGTACATCAGGATAAAAATTGATATTCCACTATTTGATTGTCTCTTCTTCCATCCTTACTTTCCAAGGAATGAAACAATTTATTTTAGTAGTCTTTATTTTATTATCAGGTTGTTCATCACCACCATCAAGTCCGGTAGATAACGGCATCTCGTCGGATTTGCCTCAAGGACATGAAAGTGATTACACTGTCTGGACATTTCTGGAAAAATATCCATCAGAAAAACTGGTTGTGGAGACGTTAGGACCTCCGGATTCTGTCTGGATAGATGAGAAGATGGAATTTAAAATGTTGTATTATTTCCTGCCGGAGCTACAGGACTACAATTCTATTGAGATTAATTTAAATACAGGGAAAACTGCAGGTTTTGAGTGGGATTAAAGATTCGTCATTGAAAATGTTTATCTTGCAGAGGTAAACTCCACCGGCATAAATGGCGAAAAATCCTATCAAAATTGCACCTTCCATCTTATCTGCAGATTTTTCACATCTGCATTCTGCCCTTGATATTTGCGAAAAAGGCGGGGCAGAGTACATTCATGTGGATGTAATGGACAATCATTTTGTGCCAAATTTGACCATTGGACCTGTCGTCGTAAAATCTATAAAACCTTTGACAAAAATATTTCTGGATGTACATCTTATGGTAGAGCATCCTGAAGATTTAATCAAGCCATTTGCAGATGCAGGTGCAGATGGAATTACTTTTCACGTAGAAGCTGCAGAGGAGCCGGGACTGGTCATTGATTTAATCCGATCAACAAATAAACAGATTGGAATTTCTTTAAAACCACAAACTCCCTTTTCCATGATAGAACCCTTTTTGGATCAGATTGATTTACTTCTTATCATGAGCGTGGAGCCCGGATTTGGCGGACAGGAATATATTCCCAGTTCCACTAGAAAGATCAAAGATATCCACCAGAGATTGATAAAATTTGGTCTCAGGGATAGAATACTCATAGAAATAGATGGTGGAATAAAATTGACAAATGCTGAAGAAATAGCGAAAGCAGGGGCAGAAATATTGGTGGCAGGATCGGAAATTTTTCAATCTGAAAACCCGGTACAAACAATCCAGAAATTTAAGGCCTTAGGTGTGACATGAGAACATTTCGTGAATTATCAACTTTTAATGATTGGTTGACAGAGGAAAAAGACTTATTCACTGTCAATGTGATTAAGGGATTGGTAATGGATGGTGTCAGAAAGGCGAACTCCGGTCATACTGGAGGACCAATGTCGTCAGCAGATTTTGTCTATATTTTATTTACTGAATTTTTAAAACAGGATCCCCATGACCCTGATTGGATTGCCAGGGATAGGTTTGTTCTCTCCGCGGGACACGAATCAATGCTCCTGTACACTTTATTACATCTTTCAGAAAGATTGACGATTGATGATTTAAAAAATTTCCGTCAACTCCACAGTAAAACACCAGGTCATCCAGAAGTGGAGATCCCGGGTGTGGAAGCTACCACGGGACCTCTTGGACAAGGTGTTGGAATGGCAACTGGCATGGCGGTTTCGGAAATAATTCTCGATAATCTTTATAATAAAAATGGATTTAATTTACTTAACCATTTCACCTATGTCTTGGCCAGTGATGGAGATCTTCAGGAACCGGTTGCACTTGGAGCGGCTGCCTTGGCCGGACACTGGAGATTGTCAAAACTGATCATGCTTTATGATTCAAACAAAGCCCAGATTTCTGGAAAAACAAATCGATCTGAATCAACAGATATTGCAATTGTATTTGAAGGATTTGATTGGCATGTTCAAACAATTGATGGTCATGATCATCACGCCATACGGGAGGCAATTCAGAAGGCTCAGGTTATTAATCGCCCCAGCATTATCATCGGCCAGACTGTTATGGCAAAAGGAACGGCTTCTATGGAGGGAGACCATAACACCCATGGATCACCCCTTCCGCAGGCTGAGATTGATGCATCCAAAGAATTGCTGGGGCTTCCTCCAGAATCATTTTTTATTCCAGATAAAGTCAAAAGGTATTTTCAGAGAGGATTTTCGGATTTAGAAGCTCAAGTGAAAGACTGGAAAAAATCGTTGGGAATCGTTAGAAAAGATGGAGATTTTAATCAATTATGGACTCAGGTAATAGAGGGCAATCTTCCTGAATTAGACTTTCCCGAATTTGATGATGGTGTTTCTTTGGCAACACGAAAAGCTTTTGGAACAACACTGGAAAAATTTGCGGAACAACTTCCAAATATTATCGGGGGTTCTGCAGATCTTGAACCGTCCAATTATACAGGTGGTTTTGCAAAACAATATGGAGATTTTCAGAAAGATAATCGTTCTGGGCGCAATCTTGCATTTGGAGTAAGAGAATTTCCCATGGCTGCAATTCTAAATGGGATGGCTCTTCATTCCGGCATAATTCCTTTTGGAGGAACATTTCTTGTTTTTTCTGATTACAGCCGTCCTGCTTTGCGTCTTGGTGCACTGCAGAAGATTCGGGTCATTCATGAATTTACCCATGATTCTTTTTATGTTGGAGAGGATGGTCCCACCCATCAGCCGGTGGAACATACCATGGCATTAAGAGCTATTCCAGATTTGCAGGTATTCCGTCCTGCTGATGCTAAAGAAACGGCTATTTGCTTTAAATTAGCGCTGGAATCCAAAAACAATCCCAGCGCTCTTTTATTGACAAGACAGGGTGTGCCGGTCTTTCAGAAATCCATTAAAAAAATTGAAAAGGGGGTTCGTAGGGGTGGTTATATAATCAGGGAATGTGCAAAACCTGAAATTAATTTGATAGCTACAGGATCAGAAGTGTCCTTAGCCCTGAAAGTGGCAGAAAATATGACGGATAAACAAATTATGGTTGTGAGTTTGCCCTGCTGGGAATTATTTGATAAGCAATCACTTGAGTACAAAAATGAAGTCATTCCAATTCGGGGATGTTTAACAGTGTCCTTGGAAGCAGGAGTGACTCTTGGGTGGGGAAAATATGTTGGACAAAATGGAATTAAGATTGGATTAGATCATTTTGGGACTTGTGCACCAGGGACAGATTTAGCAAACGAATTTGGTTTTACCGCTGGTCAGGTGGAATCTCGAATTCGTGAATATATAGCATCACTTTTATAAAGGGAATAATGAAAATCCACCTTGCAACAGATCATGCCGGATTCGCATTAAAAGAAGAGATTAAAAAATTTCTTCAAGAAAATGGTCATAAAGTTACAGACCATGGAGCCTTAGAATATAATAAACAGGATGATTACCCCGATTTCATTTTTCCTGCAGCTCGCGCTGTCGCAAAAGATCCCGATAGTTTTGGAATTATTATGGGTGGTTCAGGACAAGGAGAAGCAATGGCAGCAAATCGGGTGACAGGTGTTCGCGCTGCTGTATATTATGGTGAAATAGAAGAGATAGTGATACTTTCCCGAAAACATAACAATGCAAATATACTTTCCCTTGGTGCCAGGTTTTTAACTTTCTCCAAAGCTATCTATATTATTGATCTCTGGTTGAAAGAACCTTTCGAAGGAGGGCGTCATCAAAATCGGATTCAAAAATTGGATTGTGAAAAGGATTCAATAGGAAACATTATCTAAGCTACTTTGTCATAGCGATTCTCTAAGTCAAAACATCTAAGTTCTCATAAGGGGATAGGATGTGAGACCGATACGGTGTAGCCGGAAACAGCCGCATTAGCTCCCGATTCCCGAAATCATTCGGGATGAATTGGAATGAGAAAATGGGAAATAGAACAAACCTATCTTCAGCCAGCCCTGATGCTGGGATTTATCCGCGCATCCTGATCGACCGCTTTGGTCGTACCTTCAACTATTTACGTATAGCCCTGAATGAAATGTGTAATCTGCGCTGTATATATTGTATGCCGGAAGGGGGAATACCATTTAAACCTAAAAATGAAATTATGACGACAGAAGAAATATTGCGAATTGTCACGGTTGTCTCAGAATTAGGTGTAAACAAAATTCGTTTTACAGGTGGCGAACCCCTTTTGAGAAGGGACATAGTAAAACTTATCGAAAATACTTCAATGATATCGGGGATTGATTCAGTCCATATGACGACGAATGGGGTTTTACTTAATCGGTTTGCAGAAACCCTGCAAAGGTCTGGTTTATCTGGTATCAATATCAGTATTGACACTCTGAATCCCGAAAAATATATCCAAATCACTCGTCGGGATGAGGTGGTGCGTGCCCTGGAAGGATTGGAAGCTGCAAAAACTGTCGGAATCCCATCCATTAAAGTTAATGCAGTTGCACTGCGCGGCTTTAATGATAATGAAATTGTTGAATTTGTTGAATTGACGAAGAATTACCCTCTGACAGTTCGATTTATTGAATTAATGCCATTTGATGCCCATCAGATTTGGAAAACGGGAAAATTTTTTAGCAGTGAACATATCCAAAAAGAACTGAAGGATCATTTTCCAAATATAAAAATAACTGATGGAACTGCTACGGAACATTCCGTTTTTCAAGTGCCAGATTATGCAGGAAAAGTCGCGGTTATACCATCATATTCACGAAACTTATGTGGAAATTGTAACCGTATTCGTATCACCGCGGATGGGAAAATTCGAAATTGTCTCTATGCACATAATGAATTTAATCTGAGAGATTTAATGCGCTCAGGGGGTACGGAGGAAGAAATGAAAGAGTTAATATTATCGGCTATGTGGAAAAAATTATTTGACGGATGGACAGCTCAGAGATCGGGAAGCAACAGTCGGAAGTCAATGACGCAAATTGGAGGATAAACAATATGAATGAATTCAGCCATTTAGATTCCAAAGGAGATGTTAAAATGGTAGATGTGACAGACAAAACTGCCACAGAACGTATGGCGAAAGCTGAGGGAAAAATCCATCTTCAGCAAGCTACGATTGCATTAATACAGGATAATTCAATTCCAAAAGGAAATGTGCTGACCACTGCCAAGATAGCGGGCATCCAGTCGGCTAAAAAAACAGCCGAAATTATCCCAATGTGTCATCAGCTGAATCTCTCATTTGTAGATCTAGAATTTGAGCTGGGCAGGGAGCTAATCATAATCCGGTCGATTGTTAAAACACGGGAAGCCACAGGCGTAGAAATGGAAGCGCTCACAGCTGTTTCTACCGCAGCCCTGACAATGTATGATATGTGTAAGGCTGTGGATAAGACCATGACCATCGGTGCAATCAAGCTGGTGGAAAAGATTGGCGGAAAATCGGATCATGCGGTTGAGTATCGGCCCAGCGTTGGAATCATTACCATGAGTGACAGTATTTCTGCAGATAAGAGTGAAGATAAATCCGGTCCCATACTGGTCAAAGGTTTTGCTGATTCTGGTTGTAAAGCGGATCATCAAAAGGTATTGCCAGATGGATCTGAAGAACTCATACCAACGATTGAATCCTGGATAAAAGATGGTGTGGAACTGATTATAACCACAGGCGGCACTGGACTGGGTCCACGTGATTTGACCCTTCAATTGGTGGAGAATAAATTTGACTCCAAATTACCTGGTATTGAGCAAGCACTCCACGCATATGGTCGCGGCAAGGTAAAAACAGCCATGCTGTCACGGCTGACAGCTGGAGTTATAAACGGAGCAATTGTCATTTGTCTACCTGGAAGCACAGGTGCGGTCAAGGATGCGTTAAAGGTGTTAATTCCAACTATTTTTCATTCGTTTCACATGATGAAGGGTGAAAAACATTAATGGAATACTTGCTCCCATTATTGTTTTTATTAGTTGCTTTCATCTATTCTAGTGTTGGATTAGGTGGCGGATCGTCCTACACTGCACTCATGGCGATTTTTGGAATCAGTTACCAAATCATTCCCACCACATCATTAACCTTAAACCTGATTGTTACCTCTATCGGTGTGATAAACTTCTGGCGTAACGGCCATGGCCGGATGAGTTTAATTGTACCGTTTATGGTCACGTCCATTCCCTCGGCCTATTTAGCGGGAACATTGATATTGTCCAAGGACATATTTCAACTGTTGTTATTAATGACACTTATAATGGTGGTAATAAGAATTTATTTCCTTAACAACCTAAAGTTTTCCTTCCAATTATCTGGTGTAATAAAGTGGGTTTTTATTTTAGGCTTGGGAGCTGTTCTTGGATTTGTAGCCGGAACTGTTGGGGTCGGCGGCGGGATATATCTGGTGCCATTGATTATCATGTTTGGTCTGGGAAGTGAAAAGGAGGCTGCCGCCGCCGGAGCTGTGTTTATCTGGGTGAATTCCTTGGCAGGAGTTATTGCCAGAGCTCAGGAAGGCACTTTTGATCTTGACTTTATTCTTCCTTTTGCTGGTGCCGTGATTGTAGGGGGATTTGCTGGGTCTTATTTTGGATCATCCAAATATGAAGCGAAAACCATTCAAAAAATCATGGGGGCAGTAATCATTATTGCCATCATCTTTTTATTAAGGAAAATTCTATGATACCTGTTAAAGAAGCTAAATCCATCATTCATAAACATATTCTATTGTCAGGCACTGAAACCGTTTTATTGAAGGATGCCGGGAATAGGATTCTTGCGCAGGATATTATAGCAACGTTTCCAATGCCCAGCTTTGATAATTCTGCCATGGATGGGTTCGCGGTTCGCGCAGTTGATACAAAAGGTACAGACCAGTCATTGCCTGTCACATTGAAAATGGTAGGTGTGAGCTCCGCAGGTTCCCCTGGTGATATCACTCTTGGCCCCGGTGAATGTGCTCAATGTATGACCGGTGCGATAATTCCAAATGGTGCCGATGCAATTGCTATGGTGGAAGATACCAGCGGATTTTCCGATACAGATTCAGTTCAGATATTTCAGGAAGCCAAAATCGGGAAACATATTCGCAAAAAAGGAGAAGAAATTCAAGATGGAGATGTGCTGATCTCCAAAGGTACACACATTACACCCAATGAAATAGGCACGTTGGCTACTTTTGGATATGGAGAAATTTCTGTGGCGCAAAAACCGCGCATTGCTATCTTTGGTACAGGGGATGAATTGGTGGAGCCGGGGATTGAATTAAAACCGGGACAAATCTATAATTCCAATCTCTATATTTTTGCAGAGTTGGCTGAAAAATCCGGGGCGGAAGTCATCATGCGGGATGTGATTAAAGACGATAGAAAACCGTTGCGTGCATTTTTATCGAAAGCGTTGAAAACCTGTGATATGGTCATTTCTTCTGGCGGTGTATCCATGGGACGGTTTGATTATGTACGGGATGTTCTCATGGAATTGGGTGTGCAGGAACATTTCTGGAAAGTTGCCCAGAAACCGGGGAAGCCATTCTTTTTTGGAACGGGTGAATCCACACTCATATTTGGCCTGCCGGGGAATCCCGTATCGTCTTACATCGGGTTTATGGAATGGGTCTGGCCGGTGTTGGATGTCATGATGGGAAAACCTGAACAAAACTTTTTAACCGGTATATTGAAGGTATCTTTCCCCCGGGAAAAAGTTAAATGTCGCTTCCTGTTTGGTAAAGCCTGGATGGAAGATGGAAAGCTGGTATGTAAGCCGTCCTCCAAAATGGGCTCTCATATGCTTTCGTCATCCTTGGAAGCCAACTGCATTTTAGGATCCGAAACAGGAGAAAGTTCATTGCAACCGGGCGAAGAAATCCGTATTAATGTTTTACCCTGGAAAAATATTAAATGATCATTACTCCACAGGAATTGCAGCAATGGATGGATAATGGAAAATCTTTTACAGTTGTGGATATGCGTCCGGAGGAACATCGAAATGAATTTCCATTAACTGGGCTAAACCCTGTTATTGCTGATGCCAACTCCATTCTGGAAACTGGAGATGATACGGTACTGGTTTGTCAATTTGGGATCGTGACCGAAGGAATTATTGTTGAGCAAAAACTGGAAAATACTTTTAGTCTTTTAGGTGGTGTACAGGCGTGGATTGAATTTCAATCGGAAAAGGAAGATTTGAGTCGTTGGTCCAGGCAAACAGTACTGCCCGAAATTGGGCTGGATGGACAAAAAAGACTTTTGAGTGCTACGATTGCAATTGTTGGCATGGGCGGACTTGGTTGCCCTGCGGCACAATCGCTTACCATCGCAGGTGTCGGAAAACTTAAAATTATCGATGGGGATAAAGTGGAACTTTCCAATCTGCATCGCCAGCCTTTGTATGGTGTTGAAGATATTGGCCGATTGAAAGTGGAAGCAGCAAAAGAGAAGTTAGAAAAATTGAATGGGGATGCAGTTGTTGAAATAGTTGATGTGTTTTTGAATGAAGACAATGGGATAAATTTTGTAAGCGATGCAGATATTATTATTGACGCAACTGATAATATTCAAACACGACTGTTAATTGACAGATTATCCAAAGAATCAGGGGTTCCCATGGTATATGGTGGTTTGTATCGTTATGAAGGTCAGGTTGCGATTTTGAATGTCAATGGAAGTTCTGGTTATAGTGAGTTATTCCCCGATCCTCCATCAGGTGGTGATACGTGCGCGGATGCCGGCATATTGGGAATGGTACCAGGAATTGTTGGAAATATCCAAGCACTTGAAGCCGTAAAACTTATTGTAGGGATTGAACCAAATCTGGCGGGGAAACTTCTGGTGTATGACGGCATGAATCAAACAATCCAAACGATCGAATTATGATACAGGTAAAGGTAAAATGTTTTTCCCAAGTGAAATATGTCCTGGGCAAGGATGAAATGAGCCTGACATTGGAACCGGGTACAACTTCCGCAGAACTGGAAGAACTGGTGCGGAATCAAGCGCAAGGTAAATTGGATGAAGTCACATTAAGGATTGCGGTAAATCAAAAATATATACCGAAAGAGATTGAACTTAAAAATGGGGATGAAGTAGCTTTTATTCCGCCGGTGCAGGGGGGATAGATGATTAAAATTGAAATAGTAAAAGGACCCATTACACCCTTTCCATCAGATGATTCCCGCACTCAGGATGGGGCGGAATTGGTATTTAACGGACGCGTCCGTGCAAAGGAACATGGTGAAAATATTACCGCATTGGAATATGAGCAATATGAAGGGATGGCAGAAACTGAATTAAGAAATTTAGCTGAAAACACAGTGAAGAGGTTTCCTGTCCATGATTTGTTTTGTAAACACCGCGTTGGGAAAGTAAAGGTAGGAGAAACTAGTCTTCATGTGGTGATTTGGTCCAAACACCGTCAGGAAGGAATTGATTCTATGTCCTGGTTTATTGTTGAACTGAAAAAACGGATTCCTATATGGAAATGGGCGATACTGGAAGATGGTTCGCGAATTCCGAGTGAATGTGCACACTGAATTGTCAACAATATTAAATTGTAAACGTCTATGTTAGGATTTTCACACAACTTCCTCTCTAATTTTTTATTCTGGGTTACCCGCAAGCGGTGGCTGATTTTCACCTTTGTCATTAGCCTCCTTCTTTTTTATATACCGTCCCCAACAACACTTACTCCCGAAGGGCATCGCACGCTGATCATTGTTGTTATTGCCTTGATCTTGATTATTGGAGAAGTGATTCCTTTGCCGGCAGTAGCAATTCTTATTTTGATTTTAGAAGTTATTTTTGGAATAGATACACCAAACGGCGTTGCGGAATCTTTTATGAGTGATGCTGTTTTTTTTATTATGGGCTCGCTCATGCTCGCAGTTGCCATAGTGAGTCAGGGTTTGGATAAACGCCTTGCCTTAGGGATAATTAGAATGACGGGAAATAAAACATGGCGAATTGTTTTTGGTTTTGTTGCCATTTCCGCTATTTTATCATCATTTATAGGTGAGCATACTGTGGCGGCAATGATGCTTCCTGTGGCATTAACTTTGGTGCGTAATACAAGCGAGGACAAAGCTGTCGTACATACACTGGCTAAACTTTTACTATTTTCCATTGCTTACGGTTGTGCTATGGGTTCTATTGGTACACCCTCCGGTGGCGGGAGAAATGTGATCATGATCGGTTATATCTCAGAATTTGGATTAGGTAATATTTCTTATCTGAAATGGATTAAATATGCTTATCCGATGCTAATTTTAGAGATTCCGCTTGCTGTGATTATTTTATGGTTCACTTTTCGACCAGAACAAACTATCCTGGACTCTGCTGTAAGAAAATTAAAAATAGATGTAACCAAAACAGGGAAGATGACCGGCAACCAAATTTTAGCTATAGCAATTTTCATTGCTGTATTTTTTGGTTGGGTCTTTTTAAGTCCTGTATTGGGATTAGGGATTGTTGCGCTGATTGGAGTTTTTCTGTATTTATCATTTGGACTCATTGAATGGAAAGATATCAATCGAAATACAAATTGGGGTGTAATTATTTTATTTGGCGCGGCCATTTCTTTAGGAATACAGATGAAGGAAACAGGCGCAGCTGAATGGGTTGCCAATCTGGCAATTACAGGCTTGGGCAGTGTGGTACAAAATGTGGATGTTTTACACTGGTTTATTTCTGTGTTTTTAACTGGAGTTTTAACCAATTTATTAAGTAATGCTGCTACGGTGGCTGTTTTGGGCCCCATTATTTTGGATATGGGTGGCAATCCTATTATACTGGGGATTTCTGCCTCTATTGCATCGGCATTTGCATATTTAACAATAGTAGCTTCGCCCACCTGTATGATTATACATTCTAGCGGTTTAGTTAAATCCAACGATTACCTGAAAGCAGGATGGAAGCTGTTTATTATGTCTATGGCTGTCCTTTTTCTGGTTTCAAATTTATACTGGCCATTACTCTCATGAAGTTTCTTATTGCAATAGGAAGTAAGGAATATTCTGAACCAACATTACGATTGGGTATGCGTGTTGCCAAAGCATTCAACGCGGCAGTAACGATTGTGTATGTTGGTGAAAAAATAAGTGCCTTCAGTACTTCAGGAGTTCATTTAGCCCAGGAAAATTTAGAAAATTGGGAATTAGACAGACAAGGTGTGGATGTGTTAGCTTGGGCTTTCAAATATTTAGCAGATAATGGATATCTCTCTACGGAATCAGAAGGAGAAGGTTTTAATATTGGAAAACTGGTGCAAACTGACGAGGACCGCTGCGAAGTATTTTTAGAAGGAAATCATACCCAGGAGGTAGGGCTCATCCTGCGCAATGGTGATATTATTCAACAATTGCGTGATGAAGTTAATAAAAGAGCCTTCGATATAACGATAATTGGGGCCAGTAAAAAGCGTAGTATGGCTCATGACTTAATTCAGTATATTGACAGTTCTATTTTTGTAGTCAAGAATTATCAACCAGATGGTCAGTATAAAATGTTGCTAGCAGTCAATGATGCTCCGAATACCAGAAAAGCAGTAAAGTATGGTGTCCGTGTTGCCCAGGCCTTTGATCTTTATACAACTGCAGTCACCGTATCAAGTACGACTGATTTCAGGGAAAATTGTAAAAAGGCTTCCGCTTGGGCCGATAAATTCTTGCGTCGTTCCGGTATTGAAAACGAAATTCGTTTGGAGCACGGAAGATTCATGGAAATAATAAGTACAATTGCCGGAGATAACCACATTATAGTTATGGGTTCATCAACAAAAAGTCCGTTGGCAAAATTTTTTACAGGAAGTAAACCACTAAAGGTGATGAAACATTGCAAATGTCCAGTGTTGATTGTTAAAGAATGATATCTCAACAATTTGCCCTTACATCATTATTGGCGCAGTTTATCATTGTCATGACGGTTCCACCGATTATGTTTCTGGTTTTATACATTATTAACAAAAAACAGACCCAGCATTCTGTCTTGAGAAATTTCCCTTATTCTGAGCAGTTTCATAATTGTTTTGTTAAAGATTTCCCATTAATATTAAATCACATTTTTTATAATAAAATTAAATTTTTTGACTACATCTTTTATTAAATCTAATCCAACAGAATAGGAAGTAAAAATATGTCTAAAAAAACATCAAGTATTAACGCCACATCAGGAGCTTATGAAAGAGCTGTAGAACTTCTTGGACTCAAACCAAATATAGCGGGGGCCCTGGAGATGCCAGATAGAGAGCTCACAGTGGAGGTGCCTTTCAGGAGAGACAATGGTGAGGTTGCAAGTTTGTTAGGTTTCCGGGTTCAGCATAATAACACCAGGGGTCCCTTTAAGGGTGGGATTAGATACCACCCTCACGTTGACCTTGCAGAAGTAAGGTCACTAGCCACGTTGATGACTTGGAAGACAGCACTGCTGGATATCCCCTATGGCGGAGGGAAAGGTGGAATTGCGATAAATCCAAGTGAATACAGTATTTATGAGCTCGAACGGTTATCACGAAAATTTTTCAGGGCAATCGATCCTGTAATTGGTCCAAATATTGATATCCCTGCCCCAGATGTTAATACAAACGCCCAGGTAATGGGATGGTTTATGGATGAATACAGTCAAGCACATGGCTATACACCCGCGATTGTAACCGGAAAACCTCTTGAGCTTGGGGGATCTGAAGGTAGAGAACACGCCACTGGAAAGGGTACTGCAATAACAGTGAGAGAAACTGCTAAAAAATGGGATGTAGACCTGGATAAATCCACCGTTGTTATACAAGGATTTGGCAATGTGGGATCATTTACAGCCAAATTCCTTGATGAGTATGGATGTAAGATAATTGCAGTGAGTGATGTCACTGGAGGTGTCTATGAACAGGATGGACTTGAGATTTCAAGCCTATTCGACTATAATTATAAGAATAAAACCATTAAGGGAAGTGGACAGGGGAAGAAAATAACCAATGATGAATTATTGGCTCTGGAATGTGATTTCCTGATTCCTGCGGCAATGGGAAGCGCTATCAATAAAGATAATGTTGATACTTTGAAGTGTAAGTTTGTCATAGAGGCAGCAAATGGACCAGTAACACAAAAAGCCGCTGAAAATCTTTGGAAAAAGAGTGTCCCTGTCATACCAGATATTCTTACAAACGCTGGTGGTGTAACGGTATCCTATTTCGAATGGGTTCAGAATCTGCAGCAATTTAAATGGGAGTTAGAGGAGGTGGACACAAAGCTTGAAACTAAAATGGTCAAGGCATTTAATGAGGTTTATAATATGAAGGTTGAGAAAAAAGTCTCCATGCGCATTGCTTCCTTTATGGTTGCGATTAATAGAGTGGCACGCTCATATCATTTAAGGGGAGTGTAAATTATACATCAGCGACCCAAAGAAAAGCATCAGGTAATGGAAGAAACTTCTTAGTTGATGGAGGAATGGCACATTATACCCGGTTACAAAAAACTACTCCTTACCCTTTTATCTTTTTATATTTTAGACCAAAGGGAAGATAAACAATTAAAAAATGCAGTAATCCTACTGCTTCAATAATTAGTATGTACCAAGGCCATTCACCAATTATAAAAGGATTATTCACAATAGGTTTTTCACAGAGATACATATAGTTAGCATCAATAAACCAATTGATAATTGCGATGATTCCAACGGGAATTTGCGACCATATTGCGATCCTCCACCAAGATCCTTTTCTGGGTTTCATGTCTAAATAGAGCGTTATAAATAGTGCATTCAGAATGATTCCGCCATGAGATATGAAATATTCCACAAAGAGGAATCCCTCTGTACCGTTTGTAAATTCCGGCGTTAGGAGAGAGTGGAAAGCACCGGGAATCCCCCAGAAAAATAAGAATTCATACAACCATTGATTTCTCCAAAATATTACAACTCCAGCCAGGATTGCTGAAATGCTGCACATTTGTAGTGGGAGGGATGACTGAATATTCCATTTTCCAAGATAGATAAGGTACGCGTGTATAAAAATTGCCCTGCTGATCATTATTGAACCTAAGATATAGGCAATTTTTTTTATTTGGGTCCTATCGGATTGCTTGCCTAAAAGGAGTACAAGAAAAATAATCAGAATTGTTATGGCATTACTCTGCCACCAACTTATACCAAAAATCGGAATTGTTTCGTGAGGAATCATATTTAGAATTTATTGATGGGGTGGAAAATCCACAGGAGAGTTTATATTATTTTTTTCCATTTGCTTAATACAGGTTAATCATTTTTTTCTTTCCTAATACAATTACTTGAGTTTACTCCTTTCCAAATAAAAGTACCAATAGATCCCCCCCCTCAAAACCAGAGTGTCAACTTATAGGAGAAATTTTTACTAGTGTTGATTTAAAACTTGGTGTTTTACTTCTGGGATCAGTAATAACGGGGATTAAAACATTGCTTTCCGGGAAAAAAGTTGCCACATTTCCCTTGGCGATATCAAAACACTGTACTTTGACTTTCTTCATTATATCCGTTTCATTGTATAGGTTTACTTTGTCATTTTCCTTTAGTTTAAGATTCAGCATGTCATCTTGGTTCATCATCACCACCCACCTTTGATTAATCCCTCTAAATGTATCCTCATCTTCATAGACAATGGTATTAAATTGCTCATCACTTCTTATACTTGACATCTTGAATTGACCATTCATTACTGGCTGCTCAGGGATAGTTATAGTCTTGAAAATAGCTTTATTATCATGAGTGGCAAACTTTGGGTCGTAAAAAGTTCTATCACCAATCTGAAATTCCTCTTTGGTACGATCAATTGTGCTCATTTTATCAAACCCGGGGATGATATGACCAATTGCTTTGCGAATATCCTGATGTTTTTTAAAGGCGGAAAAATCTATTTTTTTATTTCCCAAAACTCCTGTTGCTATGTCTGTAATTATATCTACTTCTGATTTCACATTGGAAAGTCTTACTATACCACCATCACTTATTCGAACAAAGTTGAACATTGATTCTTGAGTCGTGGGTTGTTTTTCTTCATCCCGGGCAGCTACTGGCAGGATCACAGCTTCCTCCCCAACTCCAAAGAAATGACTTTGGTTTAGGGTTGTGCTTACAAAAACCTTGAAGGGAATATTACGCAAGGCTTTCTCAGCAAATTTTTGATGGGGCGTAGCAGCAAATAGGTTCCCTCCAAGTAGAAAAGCAAAATCCATTTTGTGATTATAGGATGCTTTTAAACAACCAATTGTGTCCAGTCCCATTGATTTTGGAACATTTATTCCCATTTGTTTTTCAAAATTAATAAGAATTTTTTTCTTTAATTCCGGTGTAACACCCATGGATCCAACTCCTTGAACATTTGAGTGTCCTCTCAGTGGAAGGAGGCCTGCATTCTTTTTTCCTATCATCCCTCTTAGGAGAGCAAGATTTACAATAGATTCTACATTTTCTACACCATGAACATGCTGGGTAATTCCCATTGACCAGGTAAAGACGACATTTTTTGCATCCTTATAAAGTTTTGCTAAACGTTTAATCTGCGGGCGGTTCACTCCTGAAGACAAGGTAATATTGTCCCAAGGGGTTTTCCTGATTTCATGAGCAAAGATTTCAAATCCATTTGTATATTTTTCTATAAACTGTTTATCAATATTTTCCTTCTCAATAAGTTCTTTCGCAATGCCTTGGAATAAGGCAATATCACCACCGATGTTTGGTTGGACATAATCTGTTGCGATCTTATCATCTCCAAGCAGCATGGATTTCCAATCACTAGGGACCCTGAAACGAACCAGACCAGGTTCCTTGATAGGATTTACA
>Ga0209753_1000294_pt1 | contig 20478 bp, 18 predicted proteins | sample METZYME_3_550m_FD_187550 | JGI IMG/M metagenome (GOLD analysis project Ga0209753, IMG submission 187550) | Marine microbial communities from oxygen minimum zone in mesopelagic equatorial Pacific - METZYME_3_550m (SPAdes) (version 2) | ecosystem: Environmental > Aquatic > Marine > Oceanic... | reverse complement strand
TGCTGCACTTCCATTTGCTAGAGGTTCTTTTCTTAGTAGAATAACCAAATTATGGTTTCTTCTCTGTTTTTTCATGCCTTCTATGGTGCTCTCTTATGATTTTCCACCTGAGAGATCTTTAAGCGTTGCGGAAACTGAAATTGGTTGGTTGGTTGCCCCTCTGCCTATTGTTGTTGAAGGTATTGGATCTGGGATTCCTGTTGCAGCCACAGTTTCAAATGTTTATAAAAGTAGTGACCTCCTGATGGCCAAAACGTTCTTTGAAGGTGATTTTGAAGTAAGTTTATTTTCTCTTTCAAAATTTCCTGTGTTGGATGAAAAATTATTACTTTCCTTTGGGTTTACAGATTTTTATATGGCATTTAGGTCTTATGACCGTGGTATTGATTCAGGAAAAGAAGATTATTATCAGACTTTAGAAAAGTTCAACAGTAATTTTGTTACTTTTCAATCACAATATTATAAGAAACGTTTGGAACTACTTCTTAGTTATTCCACAGGAGGGACAGAGCTAGAAAAAATATATGATGTAGACGGCAATGATTTTTCCAATATCCAATCCCCTGAACGGAATTGGGTTGACAATGTAATCGGCACTCAGATCGATCTAACCGATAATCATTTAGATCCTAGTGAAGGACTTCGTATTGAAATTTTGCACACTGATACTAATTACGGGCTTAACGATCTGAGTGACTATGCAGTTAATGATCTTAATATAACTGCCTATTTCCCCTTTTTTGAAGCTCATAAACTTTTGTTTAACGCATTTCAATCTCGTTCCAATATTACAGAAAATGGTTTAGTGGATGAAAACGCATTCAGAAATAAATTTGGACTTGGGTGTGATTTAGAAAAGGAGGTTGTTGCATGCCAGAATGTCGAAGCAAGACGAATCAACTACTGGCTTAAAAGAAACAGATCGTCCAAGGCGACTGCTTTGGGGGGCCTTAACAGGATGCGTGCTTATAGTCTGGGTCGATTTTACGCGGCAAATAGTTCAAATTATGTTTTGGAATATCGTCTCAACTATTCAGAAAAAATAACCCCAATGAACTGGATTGTTCTAGGTGGAGTCCGGACTGTTCTCCAGGCATCGTTCTTTTATGAAATCGGCAGTGTTTCTGATCATATCTCTCAATTGCATGAAAAAATGAAATCCTCTTTTGGTGTTGGTTTCCGTGCAATTATATCGGGCTTGATTTATCGTATTGACATTGCCAAAGGTGAAGATGGCATTGCACCAACAATATTTATCAATTATCCACTGTCCTTAGGTACTCTTGGAAGTTAATGGTTATTTGTTCAATGTTTCGGAGACACCAATCTAAAGAGTTACATGAGGGAATTAGTTTCAATGCTTGCTGTAATTAGTCCTTAGAAATTTACTGCATACCAAAGTACTGTTGTGCCGGCTGGGAATGCATCACCAGTCAATGAGCACTCATTATACAGCGAACACTTTGTTAAGTCTATGAGCGTGTCGCCTTGCTCTGACTTTTAGTATTTTTCTCATGCTTTTGAGTATCAATCCAATAAACCCGCAGCCTCGGCGCATTCAACAAGTCGTGGATGTTTTGAAAAACGATGGAGTCATAATTTATCCCACAGATACAGTTTATGGACTGGGCTGCAGTATCTTCAGTAAAAAAGCAATGAAACGAATGCAGCAAATCAAAAACCAGAACGTCAGCACCGGGACGAATCCAAAAAAGCCTTTGACATTCATCTGCGCTAATCAAACAGAAGTTCAGAAATACACTCAGGGAATTCCGACACCAGTTTTTAAGCTTCTTCGTCGGCAACTGCCTGGCCCCTATACGTTTGTCTTTAAGGCAGCTAAAATTGTACCTAAAATGATGCTCACACCAAGAAGCACAGTTGGTCTGCGTTGGCCGGATCATCCGATTACCAACGAAATAGTTAAATCCTTTGGACACCCTATTCTAAGCAGCAGTCTGCGGATTTCAGCAGATGAGTTGTACGATGATCCCCACGACCTGCATGAGAAATACAAAAAACAGGTAGATTTAATTGTGGACGGCGGGACTATATTTGCTGAAAATTCGACAATCATAGATTTCAGTCACGGAGAGTCAGAAATCATCAGGATTGGTAAAGGGCCTTTAGACTGGCTGGACGAAGTTTAAGTGCCGGCAGTGAAAGGTTCTTTTCAGGCTACTTGAAAATTTCCGGATTACAGGGCGGGACACAGAGATTGATAACTTGTGAGTCGGCTACGGATTGCTTATCTTTTCCGCTCAATGTCATACTCAATTTAATGGCACGAGGCAGGCAGAACGGTTCACCGGTTCCGATACAATTTTTTTCATCAGAATTCCATTCCGTTGTCCATTCTTCCTTGAATCCCCCACCTGCAAGAGCTGTCTCACTTTCAAGTAATTCTAAGTCAAACTTTGTTACTGCCTCCGACAAAATATAGCTTTTCCCTCCCTCCCTGATATTGCCGTCAAGATAAAAATCTTCCCGTCGGACAAACTCCCAGGTTTTTGTATCCTGATTCTCCTCCAGTGAATAACCGACTTCATGCAGCTCCGGGTCACGTTCTTTTTCCTCGGGATAGAAACGCGTTTTAATTACAGTATGAAAATGGATACTGGTAACTTCTTCAAGTTCTCCTGTATCCGGGTTTTCTGGACCAAGTTTTCTTTCTGCAATCAATCCTGTTTCTCGTTGCTGAATTGTACTCTGGCTGGAGTCAGCAAAATGTTTTAAATACTTTATACTCTGCAAATCATCAAGTACCATTTTCATCAACAGGCGTAATTCCTGACGGGTTTCCAAAGTTGCATTTACTTGTAGCGAGGAATTTGATATTTGGAAAAACGCACCGTAAAGCAGGGACATTACCAGACCAAGCAGGGCAACCGATATTAATAACTCCAGCACGGAAAACCCTCGCTTATTGTTTTGGCCGTTATTGAGGATTGACGTAAATATCCGCATCGTAAGTATATTCCTGTTTTCCCTCGCTCCAGAGCAATTCATAATTGATTTGACGTACCATTATTCCCGGTAAAGGTGTGGTGTCCCGGACTTGTTTTTTCCAGCGGAAACCGCTCATTGGATCATCAATGTCAAACTCTCCCTGATTGACAGAAACAGGAGTGGAGACCGTTGCGCGTTCTGATTTTAACAATTCATTTTGAGCGTGTGACATGGCATTCCACAAGTTTGTTGTGGAAGAAAGTACAAAAATGGAAGACGAATAAGACTGGTAAAGTACCATCAGTGTGAGCACCAGGATCGAGAGGGAAACAAGGACCTCCAGGACGGTGAACCCCACTTGATGGAGTTTTGAGCTTTGCTTCGCACCTAAAACAGCGTTTTGATTATTATTGATTGTACACCCAAAAGGCAGTTTAAGGTACATGGGAAGTTTTGGGTTTTGAATTTTGCTCATTGTTCTCGAAGCTCCAGTTTCCCCGTAATGCCTTTACTTTCAATTTCCCAGGATTTGGAAGCATCTGGCAGGGAGAATACCAGCAAGAACGGAGTAACAAATCCGGAACTGTTGATGTGGACTTCCAACAAATCTGAGGCAGTAGCGAAAGATATGTAATTCTTTCCTGCCAGCTGTGCTTCGTGCAGGCGGAGATTTTGCGGAAACTCGTGCGGTTTCAGAAATTTTGGTTTATTCATATATTCATTGCCGCATTTTCCAGATTCGCTCTCTTCTGCACTCATCATTTGTTGTAACTCCAAATCAAAGATTAGGCAGTAAGAAGTGCCTTTGAGTACTGCGTCGTTGCGGAGTATTTTCAGTACACTGTTAAGATGCTTAAATTCGGATTCATGCGGCTTGGAAAACAAGGCAAAAAACTGAGGTACGGCCATTCCTATCAACAACATTACTAAAGTCAGCACCACCATTATTTCCAGGAAGGTGAAGCCTTTAAGCCTGTTTGTTTTTGAGTCTCTGGTTTCAAATTTCCAACTTTGGACTTTGGACTCAAGACCTCTGATTTTTTCAGAGGTCACTGGAATTGATATCTGCATCCAAATCAGTTCCGCCATCAGCACCATCTGCACCAAGTGAAATAATTTCATAATCTTTACCGTTCACGCTGAGATAACGGAATGGGCCGCCCCATCCGTCTTCTGGTAAATTATTTCCCCTTAAATAGGGACCATTCCAGTTTTTTGGAATGACTCCAACTTCCGGTTTGCCGAGCAGGGCTTGTAGACCCTGCTCTGATGAAGGATAGCGAGAATTGTGCAGTCGATAAAGATCCAGTGCTGTTTCCAAACCCCTGATTTGGGTTTTTGTTGCGTCAGCTTTTGCCTGTTCCGCAGAATCAAAAAGATAGACGCCGACAATACTGGAAAGCAGTCCAAGGATAATAATCACAACCATTACTTCAATGAAACTGAATCCTCGAAAACGTTTCTTGCTTTTTGCCTGAGTGTCTTTTGGATGAATCTTTATTTGTATTTTTCTCATTTGAGTTTTTTCTTAGTCTGTTAAAAAAAGTTTGCTTGATCTTATTCACGATGGTGCTAGTTTAGAAAGCATCAGAGTCGGATACGTGGCCGCCTGCTTTCCGGATCGTTCGCGACTCTGGAATGCTGGAGGAAAGTCCGGGCAACACAGGGCAAGAGTGCTGGCTAACGGCCAGGCGGCGTGAGCCGATGGAAAGTGCAGCAGAAAACATACCGCCGATGGTTTCTAAGGAAACACAGGTAAGGGTGAAAAGGCAGGGTAAGAGCCTACCGCAGCCTTGGTGACAAGGCTGGCAGTGTAAACCCCACCCGTTGCAAGTCCAAATAGGACCGCTTTCAGGCTGCCCGTCTGGCGGTCGGGTAGGACGCTAGAGGCGGCCGGTAACGGCAGCCCCAGATGAATGGTCACGACTCACATCTGTGAGAACAGAACCCGGCTTATTTCCGGCTCTGATTTTTTCCAAAAAACAGTTAGCTTTCAGTTCAACAGCCAAGAATACCGTCTTCAATTGTAAAATGCCTTCATAAAACATTTCAACCCTTTTTAGACTCAAGTGAGTTTTTATACAGGGAAATATATTCCTCTAAAATTTGTTCTACAGGCAAATTCATTGCCTCAACATAGCAAAGCAAATAGCCCTTTAAATAAATCTCGGATGTAAATATGTTAAAATTTTCATCTTCAATTGCTTTGAGGTAGGAACTGCGGATACATGTTATTTTTGCAAGCTCATCAAGTGTGATCGATTTTATTTTTCTAATTTGCTGTAAAACAGCACCATTAAAAGAAACTTTACCTCCATGTGCTCTGAGAGTACTGTAATATTTTTCTAGGCTCTCCTCTGACTGCACATTTTTCTCTGCTAGGTTTATGTAATAATCCTGACGCTCTTTCTGCGTTTGTCCTGCAACATCCTTGGGAACACTTTTAGCTGTCTTAATTTTATTCTCATGTGATTGCTCTGCAACATCCTTGGGAACACTTTTAGCTGTCTCAGTTTTATTCTTGGCTGCTTTTTCCTCGGGCTTTTTTTGCGGTTTAGCAAGCCAACTCTCCCACCGCCCTTTCTTTTCCTGCAATTTTGATCCAGAAGAATGGATTTTTTTGACTTTTTGGAGACTGTCTTTTCCATTTGCAGTCCGCGTCTCAGCTGAAATTGTTTGCTGATGCAGTTCATCATCATATTTTGCTCGAGCAATAGGATTAGCCAGAGTCACAAAAGCCTGACTGAACTGAAGCAATAATACTTCAGTCTCTTCCTCAGGAATCAAAGTATAAGAGGCAAAGGATTCTATGTGAGTTTCTTCTAGTTTTTTTTCATAAGCATTGCGGATAGTTGCCAATGAAGCCGTATTTGTTACTTCGAGAAGCTGATAAAAATTTTCTTCAACCGGCGGTTGAATTTTGGGAGCAGTCATAATGATAACTTTGATAACAGATTGTGTTTTTCAGTCCTATCTAGCTCATGCTGCAAGAGTTCATTGTAGATTATTTTCAGTTGCTGCATTGTTTCACAGTCTGGTGATTCCACTGCTAAAGGTTGGCGTGCTAATATAGAACTCCTGACAGACTCGTTGAAAGTTAAATGTCCCATGAACTTCACATTGAGGCTAAAATATTTTAAACATGCTCTTTGCATAGCCGGACCAATCTTATATTCCCGTTCTGAGCGTACCTGGTTCAGTACTATTGTTGGTAAGAACAACTGCTGCTGTTCCTTTATAAAAACTGCCGCATTACCGCCCAACTGGCCCATGCAAGCAATAAGATCTTTTGGGGTGTTAACGTTATATGGGTTGTCCTTTCGCAATATCCTTTTTACCAGTGATTTCATTCTGAAATTTTCACTGTTATGAAAAATTTGACGAAAAAATGAATTTTTAATAAAACGATAGCAATTTTCAATTGATGTAGGTTCAGGAATGACAAGCATTATTTGTGCGTCTGCCAGCAGGAAAAAGTCAACTGTGTTGTAGGCAGTTCCTGCGCCTAAATCTATCACAACATAATCGGCATCCAAGCTTTTTAGTGCAGAAACGAAACGACGTTTTTGAGTGTGTTTCATATTGGCTATTTCGACCCCGTCTTTGGCACCGCTGATTAGACCTAATCCCTGAATTTTACTGGGAATTAATAATTTGCTGAGATTAGGCACTTCTCTCTCAACGAACTCTGTAATTCCCTTGTCGGGATTGTTCACACCAAGCCAGGTGTGCAGGTTTGCTCCACCCAAATCCAAATCAGCGAGAATTACTTTGTTACCACTCTGAGCCAGCATAATGCCAAGGTTGCAGGCAACAAAACTTTTGCCAACGCCCCCCTTACCTCCGCCAATAGCCCAAATTTTCTTTTGTGCCATAACCTGTTACAGTCTGTCGAAATTAGTTACTTTCTTTTTGTTCCTATTGTAATTGCAAATAGTTGGCCAATTTTGTTTTACGGAAGACTAACATCTCGGTATAACGTCTATGATTTTAGTGACTTAAGAAGGAGAGTAAAGATATTTATTTGTGTAAGCCTACCCGTTAAGTTCCTTGCTTTGTTAAAGGTTTTTGAAGGGAGACCGATACTCAGTACAGGAGGATACTACCCTCTTTTTTAGATGGGTTGAAAAAATGAACCCTGAAACAGAAGCAAATAATTTAGGAGCCATCCTGGATTGAGCGGCTCAGATTGTTTTTAGAACAGTCCCATTAATTGATTCGGAGGCTGTTCACAATACCACTCATAATGGCATAGACCATAATTTTAATTATATTCAGCAGATTAAGACAGATGTTAAAACCTTATTTTATTTTTTATGTTACAGTTATGATTTCCCTGTCTGCTTGTTCAAGCACTGTCCATGATTTCCCACAGCAATCCTTCCGTAGCAGGTTGAGTGAGGGAGACGGTCACATGGGATGGAGTCTAAATTATTTTGACAGCTGGCAGAAAGAACTCCAGCCACGCTACCTGCAGCTGGCAGAACGGCACACAATTGCCGCTATCAAACTCTTTACGCATTTGGAATCTGATACATCCCCACGTATCAGTGAGTATTACGTGGTACGTGAACGCCGCACCCGCAGCTGCAGATTGTTGGCCGAACTACAATTTGCGGCTGGAAATCACGGCCATAAGCTCAGCTCCCGTACACCAGACGGCTGCATGTATTTTTAATTAATTTATCTTTTTCGGAGGAAACCACGGAATATGAACTACCTCCCTGTTTCTTCTTCTTCGATCGCCTTTTTGTATTCTAAGCCGGCTTTGACGCGTAAGCTTTCTGCCTGGTAGCGTTCTGATGCTTTTAGATCACCGAGATTGGCGTAATAGGTGCTGATTAAATCAAGCAGGTCCAACTCACCTTCAATATCACCCAGCTGTTGCTTGATTGCAAGATGCTCTTTGTAAGTGACAACTAAGTCTTCATCATTTTTCAACGATGAAAGTGCTCGTTCAATTCGATCGAAGAGGGGATCCATTGCAGAAATATTTACACGCTGCCGATTGTATTTCAGCAGATCTTTTAGCAACGGCAAGGCTTCATCATAAGATTCTTTGTCTTCCAGCGTCTTCACAATTCCATCCATGACATTTGCATAATTGGTCTGCTCTGGTTCATCACGGAGAGTTTTTTCCAGCTCTCTTGTGGTTCCGGTTTTTGTTTCTTCAGTATTGGAAGCAAAAGCTCTGGTCTTGGTGGAACCAAGAGGAATATCAAGTTTTTCTGCCAAATGCATTACGTTCAGACTTGGTTCTTGATCGAGCTCTTTGAGCAGGTCCAGGTAACTCTCCAGACTGGCTCTGGATTCTTCCAGTCTGCCTGCTTCACATGATGCTGTTGCCAGTTTCAGCAATCCTTCAGCTTCAGCAGTTTTTTCATACAAAGGAGTGTTTTTTCGCAAAGAAGATCCCAAGACTTCCTCATCATCCAGACTGTCTGTTGCAGATTGTGAAGCAAGCGGATCCAGGTCATTAAATCCACCTTTTTCATGTTCAAACAGACTTTCTCCTCCGGGAAGCGGAATCAGCTCATCTGCAAAAAGGTCTTCGTCATATTTTACCAGGGGCTCCATTTTTTGATCTTTTGTTTGTCTTCTTAATTCCTGATGTTTTCGAGAAAGTATTTCCAGTGCTTCTTCTCCTGCCCCTAGTTTCCCGTCTGTCTCCCCTTTTTCCCTGTTGTTTGTTATCGGCTTTTCTGGAACTCTTTCATTCAGTCCCTCAACTGCATCTTCACTCGGCTTCCAAGTCACATCTTCTCTCAGTTCCTCAACTCCATCTTCGGCCGTACCAGCATTCTGTTCTTGCTGCAGAGTTTTTGCGTTTTTGCTCAAAGTAACTTTTACTTGTTCTACCTCATCGAGTTCTTCTGAAAAATTTTCAGGATCGTTTGTTGAATTGGCTTTTCCATAGGCATCAGCCACAAAGCTGGAGTTTGATGTATTTGCAGAGGAAGGTGTTGAACCAGTAGAAGTTCGGGGAGAGGGGGTAAAATTTAAATTTTCTCTGAATTGTTCAAAAACGGAGCCGTCAACACCAGGTATCAGGTTTTCTACAGCAGTTTTTTGATTGACAGATATTCCTGCATTCTTTCCATTCTTTCCTGAATCACGAAACGGTTCGGAGGAAAACAACAGTTCCGGGCGCACCACAACCGTTGTGATTTTTTTTAACACAAGCCAGATGCACCACGTGGCAGCAATCAAAACTAGCGAACTAAGGCCAATTCTCCAAGAGAATTGAAACAATGAAATTACGAAAATGAGGGCAACTACACCAAACAGAAATTTTCTCAAGAACCTCATATACATTGATTTTGAAGTTATTGCCTGGAATCAGCAACTGAAAATTCAGTGCTAACTCCTGTTTTCAGCAAGTTAGTTAAATCCAAGATTACGTAAATGTTTTGCATTGTGGGACCATTGTTTTAAGACTTTCACATGCAGAGCTAAATGAACCTTATTTCCAAGTAAACGTTCAATTTTTTTGCGGGCGGCAATCCCAATTTTTTTCAGCATCTCCCCTTTTTTTCCGATGATGATCCCCTTTTGTGAATTACGTTCCACACAAATATTGCAGGCAATCTTAATGCATTTGTGATCCTGTTCAAATTGCTCCACAACGACTGCGACTGAATAAGGGATTTCCTGCTGTAGGCGCATGAACAGTTCCTCCCTAACAAATTCACTAGCCAGAAAACGTTCTGAAACATCGGTAACCTGATGATTTTCAAAGTAAAATGGATGAACAGAGAGATAATTTTTTAGGGTTTCAACCAGGTGATCGACGTTAGTTGACTTGAGAGCCGAGACTGGAACAATTTCCGCAAAGTCTCCTAACTTAGCTAGTTTTGCAATGCTGACAAGTGCCTGTTGCTGTAAGATTGTATCAATTTTATTCAAAACTAGCACGGTCTGTTTTTCCTTTCCTGTTAGCATTTTAAGAATTTGTTGATCCTCAGGATGCAAAGCTGAGAGTCCGCCTTTCTTTAAAGAAGTCTCAGGCAAAGGTTCAACGACCCACAAATTCAAATCTGTATCCCGCAAAGTTTCAGTTGCATATGCAACTATTTTGCGGTTGAGCAGCTTTTCTGCATGGTGTATTCCAGGAGTGTCGATAAAAACAATCTGTGTATTTTGATCTGTCCGGATGCCAAGAATGCGGTTTCTAGTAGTTTGTGCCTTGTGTGCAGTTATTGAAACTTTCTGACCAACCAACTGGTTCAACAAAGTTGATTTGCCAACATTAGGGCGTCCGATCAATCCTATGAATCCGCAGTGTTGCTCTGTCTTATTTTTTTCTTTAGTTATATTCTGTTTGCCGATATTTTTTTTCATGCTCAAATTTTATACTTTTTTGGAGGTCCGTAAGTCTGAATCAGTGTGATTCCATCCAGCGGTTGTTCTATTTCAGCTGAAACAAGACCTAACAGTAATGATTCCTTCAAACCAAAAAACGGAATACTCAGTTGTTTAGTTCCGAGTTTGCTGCCAATTATCTTGAAGACCGCAAGTGCTGCATTAAAAACTTCTGTCTGCTGCGGACGCAGTTTCCAGCGTTCAATTTGTTCAGCTGGAGACTCTTTCTGCAGAATCTGCTCGATGCTCTTAAACTCGCTCCAATCCATGCTCAGCCAGTTTTTTGTTTGTATAGCACTACTTTTTTCAGGCTGAAGATTTGCAGAAAACAATGGAAACAAGCGGGCGAACGTTTTCGCGTTTCCACCTGTCAGAATCAGATGTGAACGATCTTCGTGAATCGCTGAGCAATCTTGCTCCAGCTGCAGCAATTTTTCCGCAAAACTTGATTCCAGCTCTTGTACTGGATTGTCCATTTTACGCAGCTTCAATGTGCCGATTGCAAAACTGTAAAGAGAATCAGTTTCATTGCCGTTCAGGCATCTTGCTGATTTCGGTAAAGAAATTTCCAAACTCCCGCCGCCTAAATCGGCCAAAACTGTTTGTTTTAACGGATAGTTCTGGAACAAAGACGGCGACAAAAAAGATTTTATTCCATCCAGTAAACACTGGGACTCTTCTGTTCCGGAAAGTATTTTTATAGGATATCCGACCAATGATTTAATCCGGGCTACCACTTCATCACGGTTTTTTGCCTCACGCATGGCACTGGTCGCAGACAGTGTCACTTTAACTTGCGGAAATTTTTGAATTTCACCTAGCATACCCTGAATTGTATGTTTCAGTTTTTGAAATAAATTCTCAGAAATTTTGCCGCGCTTAAAAACTGCATCACCCAAACGCAAGTGAGCACTCCAGCGTTCAATTACACACAACTCACAGGAGTCCCGCAATTCACCAACAATCATGCGTACTGCGTTACTGCCGATTTCTATGGTGGCAAAGGTCATGGGAATCATCCCTTGAAAAAAAATAATAAAATTGAGATCATTAAAGACAATTTCGTATTTTTGCTCCCACTTCTTGCATTTCCCCTTCAGCATATTGGATATGTTTCCGGAAAGGACCAGGACTCCCTTCGGCGCGCGGTAGTACATGGAAGTGGACATGCTCGATCACCTGTCCGGCGTTTACACCGTTGTTCAGAATTAGATTATAGTCTATGCCATCGAAAGCAGTGCTGACTGCTTTTGCCACTTGTTGTATTGTTCGCATCAACGACATTGTTTGCGTTTCAGGTAGATCTTCTAAGCGCTCGACTTCAAGTTTAGGGATAACCAGTGTGTGTCCTGCAGCGCAGGGATTGATGTCTAAAAATGCAATTTCTGAATCTGTTTCAATAATTTTTTCACAAGGAATTTCGCCTTGAATAATTTTGGTAAAGATCGAAGCCATTTTGTGGTTTTAGCTTTATGGTTAAAAGTTTCAGGTTCGAGGCTCGAGATTCAAAGTTTGAGGGGCTTCGTTTCCCATTTCCCGCTCCTTTATTTATTTGTTTGCGGACTGCTGTTTGTTATTCCAACTCAGCTTTTGTCTGCAAAACCCCGCATAACAACTGAGGTTCCACACTACAAAATTGATATTTCCTATGATCACGATAAAACACTTCTTGTGGGAAAAATGCAAGTCCGTTTCACTCGAAATGCTTATCCGGCACAAGAATTACTGTTTGCTCTGCCGGGAAACCGTTTCAGTTTTCCTGATGTGCGTGGAACCAGAAAACACAAAATAGTGCCGGTCTTCTCACTCCGCCGCTTTCAGGATAATCTCGAAGATCCTAAATCTCCAACAGGTTTCAGCTCTGGAAGCTTAGAAATCAATTCTGTACGTACTTTCACGCAAGAGCCAACTGCAGAAAATCGTAAGCTGAAATATTCATTGGAACCAAATCCTGACCTGGAAGTTGGATATTCAACTGTTCGTGGGCTGATGCGTGTATTTTTACCTGATGATCTTCCTGAAACAAAAAATTTTCCTGGTGAATCGACAATTCTAGTAGAATTTTCTACGCACTTTCCCGAACACGCTCAGGAAGGTACAGTCAACGGTATGCTGATGACTGCAAATTGGCATCCAAAGCTCCTGACCTGGAATGAAGATCCGGGATTAAATGAAAAAGAATGGGAAATTTCAGGGGATAATCCATCTCCTGCAACATTTGAAGTTAGATGGAAAGCGGTTCAGGCGGGCACATTAATCACTACACCTGGACATTACAAATTGTCGGCTGGTCAGGCAGTTACTCTTGCTGTCACAAAGAAGCCGGTTAAAAGCTTTCCTTTGATTTTTTCCCGATTTCATCAAGTTTTTTCTGGAAAAACCGGAATTGAATTTGTGGAGAAAAAGTCAAAGACTGCTTCAGCAGAAACTTCTTTTAAACTGACCTCATTTTACCTCGCAGGTCATGAAAGAAGAGCAGAGCTTCTACATAATTGGAGTGCCGGTTTTCTGGAGTTTATGCAAAATCATTATGGTATCAAACCTCCATGGGAATCTATTCGGATTGTTGCAGTTGAGGCAGAATATGAACAGGTTGACGTGCTGAATAATTTGGTTCTTGTTCCCCTGCCGAATTACAAAAGGTCTGAATTTCTGGACCGGCAGGCTCTTGGATTTTTGACGCGAAGACTGGCACAACTTTGGTTTGGAGAATCAATCTGGAGTAACCAGGACACACAACAATGGCTCAATTTTGGCGTTCCTGCTTTCTTGGGGCTGCGTTTTTTTCAACATAAATTTGGTACAGATGCAGGAATTTTCAAGACTGTTGACTGGTTGAATCCACGTTACAAGGATCATTTTTTTGAAAAAATGACAAACTCTGTTTCGCCAAAATTGAGATATCCCATCCTGTCCTCTTTCCGTAATAATCCTGACTCCCAAAAATATTTGCAGACACTTACTTACAAAACGGCAATGGTTCTTTCCATGCTGGAATATATGCTGGGAAAGCGGGCATTTAAGAAAGGACTGCAGCTATTTGTCAAAGAATACCAGGGAAAGCTGGTTGGGCAAAAAGAATTTCAGCATGCAATGGAGAAGTTTAATTTTCCACAACAAAAGACTCCTCCACTTCCTTTTGAGAACCCTTACAATTCGGACGGTATCGGTTCACTTGAATGGTTTTTTTCGCAGTGGTTCCGCACTGTCCAAACTTTGGATTACAGTTTTGAGGACTCAATTACTCGAACTCTGCCAGACGGAATGTATGAAACTGAAATAAAAATAAATAAAATTGGTGCTGCAAAAATGCCGGTGGTAGTTGCACTGTGGACAAAAGACGGCAGAGAAATTCGCAGGATGGTGCCAGGAGTTAAACGGCAGGAGACAGTGCTCTTTAAAACAGCTGGTTTTCCGGAAAAAGTTTCACTTGATCCTGAAGAAAAATTGCTGGAAACATCCAGGATCAATAATCATTCTTTCAGTTTTTATCGGGTTCGTTTTGGTTTTGACTGGAAAAAACAGCGAGAACACCTAGTGCTTTTGGTTCCGGGGATCAGGAACAATGCCTTCGATGGAAACTCTGTTGGTGTTGGGACTCGGTACAGGTTCGACAACTATCGTCTCTATGCAATTCCTGGGTACGGTACAAAAAATAAGCGCGGACTCTACCTTTTTAATATTGACCGTGAACATCTGGGATTACATGGAATAGAGGCCGGATTTAGTGCCAGTGAGTATGGTGGAGTTCGTTCTCAGGGAATCCGGGCGACATACGAGCCGTCTCGAAATCCCCGTGAACTGAAATATAAATTCTACTCTAGTTTCTCCCGTGAAATTCTTTTTTCGGCTCGCAACAATCCTGAAAACAACGAAGAAATGGAAACCGGAGAATCAAATACTTTTCTGCTGCAACATTCTGGTGCTGTTAGCCCCAGGGATTTCTATCAAATTAACTGGGACATCTGGAGTGAGCAACCTTCTCTGGAACTGGAGAGTGATTTTTCATATGTACGCTGGCAAGCAACACTCGGACAAATTTTGCGTGTTGGGCACCGGAAAAGTTTTGATCTGAACATCATTCACGGTACCACCTCCGGAGTAACTCCTCTGCAGAAAAAATTTCAACTTGGAAGCCCCGCTGTTTTACGCGGATATCCTCAACAAACAGACTTGAGTGACGATCATATGTTGGCTTCAAGATTGGATTTCAAGTTCCCCTTGATCACTGCCCCTTTATGGGGTACGGTGAGCGCTTTTAAAATTCAAGGGACTGTGTTTTATGATCAGGGCAGAATATGGTCGGAAAACATTTCATTTGAAAAAGCAAAACAGCGGGAAAATGCTGGTATGGGTATTGAGTGGATCTTGGATACAGCTTCATTGTTTCAAGTGCCTTTGAAAATTGAAGTTGCTTTTCCGCTAAATGATCAGCAATATCAAAAACCACAGTTTATATTCCTGGGGGTCCTTACCGGAAGTTAAAGAAATTACAACCTTTTTCCCAGGATAGTCTTGCTTTTTTTGATCTAAAATGTGAGCATCACTATTTGCTAAATCTTTTAAAAGTGTCTTTGCGAAAAGCAGACAATTGCTGAAATGGATTGGCAGGAAACTTAGATTCAGCAAAATTCAATACTAACCTGAATAAAATATGCTAGCAAGAAAGCCGAAAAAATTTTCCCTGAATTCTAGCGAAAGTTCCTCTGTGAAACTTCACAAAGAAGGCTCTAACTCTCCTTCTTTAAATCTGCAGCGCAAAAAATCTGCAGCGGATGCTGCTACGTCTATCCTAGAAGAACTTGGCGTAAAAAAGTTGTCTTCTGCTGAACTAGATAAAAAGATACTAGGAGCGAATGTTCAAAGAAAAGTTGAACAAAAAAAAGAACCAACAGAAGATTTGGAAGACTGGGAAAGAAGAATCCTAAAGGACCTGGAAGTTCAAAAACCTAAGAAAAATAAAATAAAAACCAAAAAAAGCGGGATCAAAAAGACGGAACTTAAAAAGACAAAACTTAAAAATGCGAAATCAGGAAAACCCGCTGAAATGCCGAAGCTGAAATTCGGGTTTCATGAAAAATTTGTTTTGCTGGCCATGTTTTGTGTGATAGGAACTGCGGCACTTGCCATGATCGGTGGACATCTTAAATTGCTGGATTCAGCAGTTTTTTATCAGCTGGCTGGCGGGAATGTGCATCAAGTGGAGTTTGTGAGCGAGTTTGAGGCTAGGTACGTTGAAAATGGATATAATCGTCTTCCATTATTCGTTGTCGAAGGATCTATCAGAAATACCTTCGCTGAGTCTGATCAGGTGGAAAAAATACAACTGAAGGCTTTTGCGTTTGATGCCGACCAACGGCTGATTGCAAGCCACTTCGCCTATGCAGGTGCAGTATTGTCAGATGATCAGCTGGAAAGATTGAGTCCCATGAATATTAAAGCACTGCGACATTCCGGAGATTTGGAAATGCTGAACTCCTTCGACCCAACAGAACCCGAAAACAGAGCTTTTGATACCGATTTTCAGCAAGATCAGGAAATACCTTTTCAAGTCGTTTTTTTTAAGTCTGTCTCGACCATAAAACGAACGTCACTGCAAATTGTAAGTTATGTGCGTAACAACCAGATTGTTTATGTGCGTGCTCCAGATCTCAAGTGAATGTAGAGTTTGGTTATCCTTGATGCCGAACTATCCTGCTGAAACGGTCCTTCATATTTCCACTATTCCAAAACAAAAAATTTGTGCTGCCAAGGTTTGAATCGAACATAGGAGCCGTTTCTACCGCTCAGTGGGGTGCCTTGACTGGTACTGAGTTCCCCTTTTCAGAGCATGATTATTTGTCTGCACTTGAAGAGAGCGCTTGTGTTGGTGAAGAATCTGGATGGTTGCCTTGTCATCTTACTTTGTGGAAAAACAAGCAGCTGCAGGGGGCTCTCTGTCTCTACGAAAAAACTAATGGATACGGAGAATATATTTTTGACTGGGGCTGGGCTAATGCCTATGAACAGCATGGTCTAAATTACTATCCAAAATTAGTTTCGGCAATTCCTTTCACACCGGCAACTGGTCGAAAATTGCTCGTACATCCGGAAGCAGATGCAAGTCGTGTCCGGAAGAAACTCTTGGAAGAAGCCCTGCTCTGCATGCGTTCCAGGAACTGCTCCTCTCTCCATTTTTTATTCATCACAGCAGAAGAACAGCCTGTCTTTGAATCTATGGGATTCCTCATCCGGCACAGTTTCCAGTTCCATTGGAAGAACAAAAATTACAGGAACTTTGCTGAATTTCTTGCGCTTCTAAAACGTAAACGGCGCAAGGAGATCCTTCGAGAGCGTAGGCAAATTCAAAAGCAGAAGATCAAAGTGTCGGTGCTGGAAGGAGACGCGATTTTACCGGAACATATACACAATATGTATCAATTTTATCTTTCGACCATTGACAGGAAATGGGGACAGTCGTATCTGTCAGAAGACTTTTTTTACCGTATTCACGAAACGATGCGAAAAAGATTGGTGCTGATTCTTGCTTATGCTGACGGAGATTGTGTGGCTGGAACAATCAATTTTCAAAAAGGAGATTGTTTGTATGGTCGGTATTGGGGTTGTAAAAGAAATTATCGGAGTTTGCATTTTGAGTTATGCTACTACCAGCCGATAGAATATGCCATTGGTAAAGGGATTCGTTTATTCGAGGCAGGTGCTCAGGGAGAGCACAAAATACAGCGCGGTTTTCTTCCGGAACTGACTTACAGTGCTCACTGGCTGGAACATCCTGGATTCCGGAATTCAGTTGCTGAATTTCTGGAAGAAGAGAAAGCCGCCATCCACAAAGCTATTGAAGAATTCAGTCCACACTCACCTTATCGTGAAGCCGTCTCCTTTTTGATGGATGAAGAGCGTTCGTAAAGAGGATTCTCGCAAATTCCTTTTATCGTTTCTGCATACCAGCGTCCACCACGCTTGGCCCGTAGTCGCTGGCTGTTGAGGAACTTGGCTATCTTGTGGTAGCTCAAATTTTCCTCCTGGCGCTTTTCTCTGATGATGGCAGCAATGGCCAGTTCATTATTTAAAGGGGTCAGTAGTTTATTTTGGTATGTGTATCCAAAAGGAGCATGGCCCACACGTTCACCAATTTCCCTTTTGCGTTCAATCATTTCTCGGGTCCGGTCGGGAATTGATTTTGCGTCCCAAAGCGCCAAGATGCAGATGGCTTCTAAAACTTTTTTCCCACTATTCGTTTTTGAATCCAGTCCTTCTGCGACAGAAACAAATCTTATCTTATGTTCTTCAAATAAATTGAGCAGTTGATTATGGAGACGAATTTTTCTGGTTAAGCGATCTAAGCGGGCTACAATGAGCACTGTCACTTTACCTCGCTTAATTAAAGAGATTAGTTTTTTCAAGTTTGGTAATTCCAGGCTAGCACTGTTGGATTCAATATCACGGAAGATCTTCTTAATTTCCAGTCCGCGCTCTTCACTCCATTTTCGGATGATTTTGGCTTGATTTCGTGTGCCCAAATTTTTAGGAGTTGAACGGTGGTTGTTTAAACGGGTATATCCGTAAATACTCATTTTTATTAACTAAAATAGAGTAGGAGTATTTGATAGATAATGATCAAAATACTCATAAGAAACTCACCTGATAATGGTAATCAGTTTTCTTCTTCACCAATTAAATCAAAATAAATGTCTCTAGCATGATTCAAGTGAGTCCGCATAATAGCTTGAGCTTCTTCGGAGTTTTTTTGACGGAGAGAATCCAGCAAACATTGATGGTCATCCAGAACAATAGTGTGTAATTTTTTCTCTTGCATCAGTTCGATCAATTTTGTCCACATCGGAGAATGTTGCTGTTGGTCCCAAAGATAAGCAGTTAAAGTTTCTAAAACACTGTTTCCAGTGGCTTTAGCAACCAGCAAATGAAATTCGCGGTCACCATCTGCACCTGTCATGTTATCATGCACCATTTTTTCTACAGCCTGCTCAAGTTGTTCTAGACAGTCCGTCCCAATTCTTTGTGCCGCTAGCGCCGCGTTGGCACCCTCAATTTCTTTCCGTGCTTCGATTAACTCCAGTGGACCAGGGCCTATGTCTATAGTGTTATTACGTAATTTCAGGTCTGGACTTGAAGTATTCAAAACATAAATTCCGGAGCCAACACGTACTTCAACCATCCCTGAAATTTCAAGTGCAATCATTGCTTCACGCACAGTCGGACGGCTGACTTCGAGCTGTTTTGCAAGTTCCCGTTCGGGGGGTAGGCGCTCACCTGGATTGAGTTTCCCTTTCTTGATTAATTTAGAGATTTGCTCTGCAACTTGTTCAAAACGACGTTGTGACTGTACTGCTTTTAGAAGCATTTGTTTGTTCTAAATGATGATGTATTGTAATGTCGAAAAGCTAAAACATAGTTATGAAAGGCATGTATAGAGGTATCTGAAGATCTCATCTAAACTTAGAACATGAATCCTCATTTTTCTATAGAAAATGGTCAAGTGTTTTCTGGTTTTTTGGTAAAAATAATAATTGGTCTTACTATTTTACCACTTGACTGGGAGCTTTGAGTGAGTTAGAATTAATTCCAGGATTTTGTCGTTCATAAATTTGGTGAATCTTTTCAAAATATGTTGTTTTATGGGTTTCCTCAGAACAATGTAATTTGAGGAAAAATTGAAAAATATTGGTGAGGAGGAGAACATGTCATTTGGAAGGAATATCCGAGGAGTGTGTGAGCAGATTCTTGGAAAAGAGTGGGTCAAGGATGATCCGGTAACACTATACACTTATCGATGTGACGGACTGACTCTTTATACTGCTCCACCAATGGGGGTGTTATTTCCCGGAACAGTTGAGGAACTGGTGTCTGTTGTAAAATTACTCTATCAACACAAAATTAGTTTTATCGCACGTGGCGCTGGTACAGGACTTTCCGGAGGAGCGGTTCCTCAGGAGGGGAGTGTCATTATCGAGATGGCTCGTTTCAAGGAAGTGCATGAGGTTGATTGGATTAACCGCACCATTACAGTTGGTCCAGGTGTGATCAATTTACGCATCACTGAACATGTACATTCTAAGGGCTACCATTACGCACCCGATCCATCCTCGCAAAAAGCCTGCACTATCGGAGGCAATGTTGCTGAAAATTCTGGTGGTCCTCATACCTTAAAATATGGTGTGACAGTCAATCATGTGCTTGGTTTGGAAATGGTTTTGCCTGACGGAGAACACGTCAAGCTTGGAGGTAATCATCTTGGAATGCCAGGTCCTGATTTGCTGGGTTTGGTAATCGGCTCAGAAGGCACATTCGGAATTATTACGAAAATCATTTGTCGCTTAACCCCCAATCCCGAAAAAGCAGTAACAATGCTCGGAATTTACAAATCGGTTCATGAAGCTTGTGAATCCGTTTCGAGTATCACTCGTCATGGCATAATCCCGGCTGCCATGGAAATGCTGGACAAAATCACTATTTCTGCAGTCGAAAAAGCACTCAAGCCAGGCTTTCCGCTAGATGCTGAAGCTGTGCTGATTGTAGAACTGGACGGTTTGACTGATGGACTGGATAATGATGCTGAATTCGTTGAAAAATTGCTCAAAAAATCCGGAGCAACCAAAGTCAATCGTGCTCGAGATGAAGCCGAACGTGCCAAAATATGGCGTGCACGTAAAGAAGCTTTTGGCGCGATTGGTCAAATTTCACCGAGCTATTATGTGCAGGACGGAGTGATTCCACGTAGTAAACTTCCCAAAGTGTTGGATGAAATTGCCGAAATTGGGAAAAAACATGGTTTGACTGTAGCCAATGTTTTTCATGCCGGAGACGGGAATTTGCATCCTTTGATTCTCTATAATTATGAAAATCCGGAAGAAGTAGAAAAATCACATTTGATCGGTGAAGAAATTTTATCATCGTGCATTCGTCATGGTGGGACACTTTCTGGTGAACATGGTATAGGCATTGAAAAAGCGGAATGGATGGCAGATCTTTATCCTAGAAGTTCGCTCGATAATATGCAAAATGTGCGGGCTTTTTTCAATCCAGAGAATTTGCTCAATCCTGGAAAGCTTTTTCCACAACCAGGACGTTGTTCAGAATCAAAAAGTGGAACTTCTCCACAGAATATACCGGCTTTAGATAAATCAAAGATGGTGGCTGCGAAATCAG
>Ga0209753_1000293_pt1 | contig 20487 bp, 22 predicted proteins | sample METZYME_3_550m_FD_187550 | JGI IMG/M metagenome (GOLD analysis project Ga0209753, IMG submission 187550) | Marine microbial communities from oxygen minimum zone in mesopelagic equatorial Pacific - METZYME_3_550m (SPAdes) (version 2) | ecosystem: Environmental > Aquatic > Marine > Oceanic... | reverse complement strand
CCGCCTCGGAGCCCGATGTCCCCGCCGACGCCATCCTCGGGGGAGCGCCGGTAGCGGAACCGGCGCTGGTGGGTACTGCCGACCGCGTGGTGGCGGTGCTGCGGGGGGACGGAGATCCTGCCGACCGGATCCGCCTCGAGGTCCCCGCGGCGGAACTTCCGATCCCGGTCGGGGCGTTGGCGGGAACCGTCTTCGAGCATGGGGGCGGCCAGGTGGCGCTCCTGGGTCCAGCCGACTGGTGGGCCGGGGCGTGTGTCCGGGTCGTCGTGGCCACCGAACTCCTCCGTCCGCTGGACGTCGTGATCCACGAGGCGACCGACGGGGCGTGTCCACCGGATCTGGTCGGCAGGACGGCCCGGGTCACCTGCATCGGTCGGCGGGTGCTGATCCTGGCGGTGGACATTCCGCAGGGCGAGGTGCCGCTGATCGAAGGGGGCACAGGCTGGGCCGAGACGATCCGGTTCGGGCTGGAGACCGCAACGGGGCCGGCGTCTCGCTGGGAGACCCTGGCAGTGAGGGGATCGATCGCCGTGGCGGATGCCGGGGCCTCGGTGGCCGTGCCCACGTTCGGCGGTGCATCCGGCGACGTCGTCACCGTGGACATGGGAGTGCGGGGGAGCGGATCGTCCCTGGGGGACTGCACCCTGACCTGATCGCACGGGCCCGCGGCCGAGCCGGGACGGCACGGCCGGTACGGTGAGGGCATGTGCGGTCGGGTGGTGACGACATCGTCGCCCGAGGAACTCAGCGAGTTCGTTGGTGCGGACGCCATCGTCGATGTCCTGGACGGTCCGGACCACAACGTGCCACCGTCCGGCAGGCTGCCGTTCGTGTGGGTCGACGTGGCCGAGGGTCCGACCCGGATGCTCGGAACGGCCCGCTGGGGCCTGGTCCCCCGATGGGCGAAGGATCCGACGATCGGCGATCGGCTGTTCAACGCACGGGCCGAGACGGTGGCCGAGAAGCCCTCCTTCCGGGCCGTCTTCCGGAAGCAGAGGTGCCTGATCCCCGTGGACGGCTTCTACGAGTGGGGGCCGGGTCCGGCCGGATCCCCGAAGCAGCCCTGGTTCGTGCACCGGGTGGACGGGGCACCGCTGACCATGGCCGGCCTCTGGGAGGGGAGGGTGGGGGACGACGGCGCGTTGCTCCGCACGTGTACCGTGATCACCGTGCCGGCCAACGCCGACCTGGCTCCCGTCCACCATCGGATGCCGGCGCTGCTGCCGCCGGGCGACTGGGCCGACTGGCTGGATCCGACGACCTCGGACTGCTGCACGGTTGAGGCCCTCCTGGCATCGGCACCCGAGGGGCTGCTGGAGCGCCATCCGGTCGACCGCCGGGTGAACGACGCCCGGCGAAAGGGCGAAGACCTGATCCAGGCGGTTCACGAGGGTCGGTACTCCGGCCTCCACGAGGATCGGAAGGTCCTTTGGTGAAGGCCGTTCCCACCCTTGAGCGCACCGCCCACTCGTTGGAGCGGACCGGCGAGACCGTGGTGACAAAGGTGGTCTCGATCAGGCGCCGCCTCGACATCGTCATGCTCCGGTGGCAGGCCCGCATGGACTCCCGGGCCTGGGATCGCAGCCTGCCGTGGCTCACCGCCGTGGTCCTGGCGACCATCCTGTCACTGCTGGCCCTGGCCCGGAGCCACGACCTGGGCATCGGCTACCAGGTGGGCCACTACCTCCAGGCGACGGACCTCATGGATCGGGGCTTCGACCCAGTGGTCAGCGACCTGGGGTACAACCTGTTCGCCGACCAGGGTGCCTGGGCCTTCTGGCCGATGGCCTGGGCCCTGAGGGCGTTCCCGGTTGCAGGGACCCTCCTGGTTGTCCAGTCGGTGGCCCTGGCGTTGGGGGTGGTGCCGATCTGGCGGATCGCCCGAGGCCCGGCCAACCTGCGCATCGGAGCAGCTGCGGCCCTGATGACGGCATACGCACTGCATCCGTCGATCCACAACCTGAACCTCGCCGGATTCCATCCGGAGGCCATGGCGATACCCGCCCTGATGGCCGCCTACCTCGCTGCCCAGAAGGGCCGGTGGCGGCTGGTGGCGGTGCTGGTCCTGCTGGTGGTCAGCACCCGGTCCGACCTGGGCCTCGCCGTGGTGGCCCTCGGGCTGCTCATGGTCGGTGAGGACAACCGGACCGCCGGATGGTCGCTCGCCACCTTCGGCCTGACCTGGTTCCTGGTCATGTCGTTCGTGGTGCAGCCCGTGGTCGGCGATGGCGGCTATCCGCACCTCGACGCCTTCGCCCGCTACGGGACCGGTGCGGTCGGAGTCGTCCTCGGCATGCTCAGCGACCCGCTTGGCCTGATCGGCGACCTGTTCGGTCGGGACGGCTTCGACAAGGTGCTCCTGATGCTGGCGCCGGTGCTGTTCCTGCCCCTGGTGAGACCGCGCTACCTGGTGCCCGTGTTGCCCCTCCTGGCGTTGTACCTGATCGCAGACGTGCCCGATGCCGGCTTCGGCAACCCACAGCAGGACGTGCCCGCCCTGGCCTTCGTGTTCATCGCCGCCACCTATGCACTGATGCGGATCGGGACCCCCGGGGTGAGTCGGATCCTGGTGGACCGCCGGGTGCTGACCGTCCTGGTCCTCACCGCAGTGGTGTTCTTCGTTCGGGACGCCGCCTCGTCGCCCTACGAGGAGCCGTGGGAGTGGGGTCGGCGATCGCCTGTCGACGTGGCCAGGGTGTCGGCGTCCATCCTGATCGGAGACGACGCGAGGGTTATCGTTCCCGCCGAGGTCTACCCGTTGGTGGCCGACCGTGACGACGCCCAGGTGCTGCGTGCCACGCAGGGCTTCCTGTCCGACCTGGACTGGCTGGAACGGTTCGATGCCGTGGTGGTGGACGTGGAGTCCATGGGCTGGACGGCTTCGGAGGCACGCATGTTCGAGAGCCGGCTGATCCTGATGGAGTTCCGAAAGCGCCTGGACCGCGACGGCGTACGACTCTGGGTGAGGCGGCCGGGCGCCTGACGGTCGGCACGGTCGGCTAGTGGTCAGGTCACCTCGGGGTGGCTGGCGGCCAGGAGCACGGCCCGGAGTTCCTCGGCCACCGCGTCCAGGTCGCCAGGATCGGCGGCGTCGTCAGCCTGGCCGAAGTCGAGGTGGCCCATGTGGTCGATCGGCACCACGTGGAGGTGCGTGTGGGGGACCTCGAATCCGGCGATGATGAGGCCGATGCGCTCCGGGGCGAAGGCGACCATCTGGGCGCAGCCGATGGCCTGGGCCACGCGAGTGCAGTGCATGGCGACCTCAGGGGGGAGGTCGGTCCAGCGGTCCACCTCGACGATCGGGATTACCAGGACGTGGCCCCTGTTCAACGGGCGGATGTCGAGCATGGCGATGCAGGTCGGGTCGCTCCAGATGATCCGGCCGGGAATCTCGCCGGCGATGATGCGGGTGAAGATCGAAGCCATGAGAGCTCCTGGTGGAATCGTTCCGTGGCCGGCTGGGGCACGACCGGGACGGATCGTAGGCTGCGCCCGATGGAATCGGATACAGGGGCGGGCCCGGCCTCGTCCAGAACCGGGTGGGACGGCGTGTGGACGCTGCCGAACCTGATCACCCTGACGCGACTTGGATGCATTCCATGGTTCCTGTGGCTCCTGTTCGACGCCGGGAATCGGACCAATGCTGCGCTGCTCCTCGGCGCACTCGGCGCGACCGACTGGGTGGACGGCTGGATCGCCCGGCGATTCGACCAGGTCTCCGAGGTGGGAAAGTTGCTGGATCCGACCGCCGACAGGCTCCTCCTGGTGGTGGCGCTCGTGGCGATGGTGGTGGACGGTTCGATCCCCACCTGGTTCGCTGTGTCGGTGCTCGTCCGCGAGGTGCTCATCAGTCTGGTCGCCCTGGTCCTGCTGGCCCTGGGAGCGCGTCGGATAGACGTGACCTGGTGGGGGAAGACCGGCACGTTCGCCCTGCTGTGGGCCGTGCCGTGCTTCCTGGCGGGGGAGTCCACCGCCTTCGCCCACGAGGCCTTCGCCGTGGCTGCCTGGGTGTTCGGCCTGCCCGGGCTCGTGATTTCCTGGGTGGCGGCCTGGTCGTACGTCCCGGCAGCGCGCGTTGCGCTGCGGCAGGGGCGATCCGGGCGGTGACCGGAGAGGACGTCGGTTCATTGTGCCACCGGATCGGGTCGGTCCAAGTAGGTTCGGGCCATGAACGTTCCGGCTGACCTCCTCTACTCGAGGGACCACGAGTGGGTCCGAGACCGAGGTGACGGCCGGATCCGCATCGGGATCACCGACTACGCGCAGGACGCCCTGGGTGACGTGGTCTTCGTGGAGGTGCCGGTCGTCGGCTCCTCGATCGCAGCCGGATCGGTGTTCGGCGAGGTCGAGTCGACGAAGTCGGTGTCCGAGCTGTTCGCCCCGGTGGACGGCGAGGTGGTGGCCGTCAACGAGGACCTGGAGACGGCCCCGGAAAAGGTGAACGAGGATCCGTACGGAGACGGTTGGATCTGCGAGATGGACACCGATGGCTCGGTGACCGGCGACCTCCTTGACGCGGCTGCCTACCAGGCCCTGATCGGGGGGTGAGCGTTGACCGTCCAATGTCCGGACTGCGGTCGCCCGGAGCAGGCTGACGCCCGCTTCTGCGGGTCCTGTGGAGCGAGGCTCCGGTCGTCCGTCGACGAGGTGACCGATGCCTTCGACCCGGTGGAGGAGATACCGCACGAGGAGGATCGGGACCTGTTCCCGGCGGAGTGTGGGCTGTTCGTGGTGGAGTCCGGCCCGAAGGCCGGGTCCCGCTACGGGCTGGAGGCAGCGGTGACCACCATCGGTCGCCACGGTGGAGCCGACATCCTCCTGGACGACGTGACCGTCTCTCGGCGGCACGTGGAGGTGGAGCGGATCGGCGACCGTTACGTCGTGCGGGACGTCGGATCGCTGAACGGCACCTACCTGAACCGGCGCCGTATCGAGACCTGCGAGCTGGGAGACGGCGACGAGTTGCAGATCGGGCGCTTCAAGCTGGTGTTCTTCCACGGCACCGGGGACTGAGGGAAGGTGGCTACCGGCGACGCGGACCCCGGGGGTCCTGCGCCGAGTGGATCCATGAACATCGGTGAGGTCCTGACCCGGCTGGAGGCGGAGTTCCCCGACGTGACGGTCTCCAAGATCCGCTACCTGGAGTCACGCGGGCTACTGGAGCCGGAACGCTCCTCGGCGGGCTACAGGCGGTTCTCCGTCGACGACGTCGCCCGTCTCACATGGATCCTGCGCCAGCAGCGTGAGCACTTCCTGCCGCTGAAGGTGATCCGGTCCATGCTCCTGGACGGGGTCGACGTGACGGCCGTCGAACCGCCGGAGCCGTCCCGGGTGCAGCCGTTCCGGGAGCGCGCCCGGTCGGGCGACCTCGGTTCCGTGAGCGTCAGCCTGAACGAGTTGGCCACTACGACCGGCCTCGATGTCGAGGCCGTGGTCGAGTTGGAGAGGCTGGGACTGCTCGAGGGCCGCGAAGCTGGCCGGACGGTGGTCTACGACGGAGACGCCCTCTTGGTGGCCAGGGTTGCGGCCCGTTTCGTGGAACACGGCTTCGACGTCCGCCACATGCGCATGTACCTGGTGGCCGCCCAACGCGAGGCGGGAATCCTGGAGCAGGTCCTGCAACCGCTGCAGCGCAAGGGCGACGGCCGATCCCGGAGCGAGGCCCGACACCTGCTCGACGAGCTGGCCGATGCGGGCGCAGCGCTTCACGACCTGCTGCTCCGCCGGTCGCTCGGCCCCTTCGCCTGATGGTCGTGCCGAAGCCGTACAGGGACGCGTCGGCCATAGCCGACCGGGTGGCCGGTCTGGCCACCGAGCTGGACGAGGTGCTGGAACCCGGAGCGGTCATGGTGGGGGTGCTGAAGGGCTGCCTGCCGTTCATGGCGGACCTGGTCCGACTGCTGGCCACACCGGTCGTGGTCGACTTCCTCGCCCTCAGTGCGTTCGCCCCCGACAGCGGCAGGGTACGCCTGACCAGTGACCTGTCGGTCGACGTGGAGGGTCGGCAGGTGGTCCTGGTCGAGGGCGTGGTCGACACGGGCTTCCGCCTGGACTACCTGCGACGGCATGTCAGCGACCACGGGCCGTCCGAACTGCGCGTCTGCACCCTCTTCGACCGTGCGGACCGCCGGGTCCTCCCCGTGGCCATCGACCACACCGGCTTTGTCACCGACGCCTCCTACCTGGTGGGGTTCGGCCTGGACCATCGGGGAGACTTCCGCAACCTCCCCGGCGTGGTCGAGGTGGACCTGGCCGACCTGGATCGGGCGGATCCGGCGTTCATGGAGGACGTCCGGAGGGCCGGGCGGTCTGGGGCCCGGCACTAGGGTTCCGGCGTGCGCCATCATCCCAGCATCCGGGGTAGCCGATGATCGAGATGGAGATCGTGGGGGTCCAGGAGGTCCTGCCGTCCAGCGTGCCGGTGGTGCTCCTCCGTGAGGCGGATGGTGAGCGCCTGCTGCCGATCTTCATAGGTATGCCGGAGGCGACGGCCATCGGCCTGGCGCTGGCCGGCCAGGATCCACCGCGGCCGATGACCCACGACCTGATGGCCACCCTGCTGGCCACCTTCTCGGCCACCCTCGAACGGGTGGTGGTCACAGAACTCCGCGACCGGACCTTCTTCGCCGAGATGTACCTGCGGGGCCCGGCCGGCGTCGAGGTGGTGTCGGCTCGCCCGTCGGATGCGATCGCCCTGGCGGTGCGCACGGGCACATCGGTCTTCGCCGCCGAGGACGTGGTCGACCAGGCGGGCTACCTGCCCCCTCCGACCGACGAGCCGGTGGCCGAGGCCCAGGTGGAGGAGTTCCGGGCGTTCCTGGACTCGGTGGAGCCGGAGGACTTCGAGGGTTGAGCCTTCGGGTCGCGCTCAGCGTGTTTGGCTGGCCACTCGGGGCGCGAAATCCTTGACCAGGGGTGTGCCGGCCCGTACGCTGAGGGGCGAAGTAACAGGGCTGTAGTTCCACTCCTGTGGTGCTGGGTCCATGCTCCGGAACCACCGGATCCGAGACGAGGGAGACGTCCCATGGCCACCGAAGCGTCCGACCAGGGATATCCGGGCAAGCGGGCCGCCGAGATCGCCGGGATCACCTACCGCCAGCTCGACTACTGGGCGCGGACGGATCTCGTGAGGCCGTCACTGGCCCGTGCCACCGGAAGCGGCAGCAGGCGCCGCTACTCCTACCGGGACCTGCTCGAGCTGCGGGCCGTGAAGTCCCTGCTGGATGCCGGGATCCGCCTGGAGCTGGTGCGGGAGGTGTTCACATATCTCACGCAGCACCTGGATGAGGACGTGACCAGGGTCAACCTGGTCATCAGCGGCTCGTCGGTGATGGTGCGCACCGGCGAGGAGGAGATCGTGGACCTGATCCGCCACGGGCAGGGCGTGCTCAACATCCTCCCCCTGGCCGGGGTCAGGGACCAGGTGGACGCCAGGATCGTGGAGTTGTACCCGGAGGGCCGGAAGGCCACCGAGACTGTCCCGACGGCCAGGGCCGTCGAGAAGTAGCCGTCGGATCGGCCCCATCGACGCCATGGAACGGTCGGGTGGCGGAGAGGTGACAGCCCTGCGACCACGCCGTACCGATCCGTCGCCCGACCGGCCCGTGTTCTCGCACGAGTCCGAGCACCGGATCGCCGACCTCCTGGACTTCTACGACATCGCCTGGGAGTACGAGCCCCGCACGTTCGTGCTGGAGTCCGACCCCGATGGCAGCCCCCGCGTCGCCTTCACCCCGGACTTCTACCTCCCGGACCACGACCTGTACCTGGAGGTCACGACGCTGCGCCAGTCCCTGGTGACCCGCAAGAACCGCAAGGTGCGACTGCTGCGCGAGCGGCATCCGGGAGTGAGGGTCCGGATTCTCTATCGGCGGGACCTGGATCGCCTGCTGGTCACCCACGCTGCCTGACCGCCTTTACCTTCGGCTCCATGGCTGACGGAGCCCTCCTCACATCCTCGCTGGACCCCGTCCACCGGGCCCTGGGTGCCCGCATGGTGCAGTTCGGTGGCTGGGATATGCCGGTCAGTTATCCGGGAGGCACCCTGGCGGAGCACGCGGCGTGTGGTGGGACCTCCGCCCTGTTCGATGTGAGCCACTTGGGGAGCCACGAGTTCGGAGGGTCGTAGGCGCTCGGCGTGTTATAGGCCGCTTTCAGCAACGACCTGCGGCGGATCGCCCTGGGACGGGTCCAGTACACCCAACTGTTGGGCGACGCCGACGGTTCGGTGGTCGACGACATCATCGTCTGGTGGCTCTACCCTTCATCGGGGGCTGACCCCGACCTTCCAGCGGTCAGTCCAGCAGGTCGGGCTGGTCCCGCAGGATCTGGTCGAACATAGGCTGGGCGCTGAACCAGCTGGCGAAGTCGCCGGCAATCTGGCGGTGGGTCATCGCAGCGGTCTCGTCGTCCATGAGCACCGGTTCACCGGCGGCCTCAGCCAGTAACTGGGCCTGACAGGAGCGCTCCATGGTGACGAAGAGCCATGTGGCGGCATCCACGCTGGCGCCGACGGTGAGGAGGCCGTGGTTCCGCAGGATAGCGGCACTCCTGTCGCCCAGGGCGTAGGCGACCCGCTTCCCTTCCTCGGGATCGTTGACCACGCCCGTGTAGTCGTCGAACAGCACGTGGTCGCCGTAGAAGATGCAACTGTCCTGGGTGATCGGATCCAGCATCCGTCCTAACGACGACCAGGCCTTGCCGTACAGGGAGTGGGAGTGGGCGGCGGCGATCACGTCGGGTCGGGCCATGTGGAGCCCGGAGTGGATTGCGAAGGCGGCCTGGTTGACGGCGTAGTCGCCGTGGACGATCTCGCCGGTGTGGCTGACCAGCAAGAGGTCGGAGACCCGGATGTGGCTGAACGGGGTCCCGAAGGGGTTCACCCAGAAGCAGTCGGTGTGCTCGGGGTCGCGCACCGTGATGTGGCCGGCCACCCCCTCGCTGAACCCGAAGCGTCCGAAGATCCGGAAGGCGGCGGCCAGGCGTTCCTTGCGGTGTCGTCGTTCGGACTCGAGGTCGTCGAAGGTCGGGATGTCGTACGGAATGGGCTTGTCGGAGCGGATCGCCGGGTTGTTCTCTGGTTGGGTCACTGGTGCCTCCGGATTACCGGTGCGTCGATGGGGGCAGTGTAGGGGGCGGCAACGGTCCGGGCCGAGGTGGAGGTCGCCCTCAGCGGTCGAGGACGTCGACGGCCTGCTGGCGCAACCAGTGATCTGCCAGGGTCACGAGCGCCATGGCCTCCACCATGGGCACGGCACGCGGCAGGACGCACGGATCGTGGCGACCCCTCGCCTCCAGGACCACCGCCTCGTTCTCAGTTGTCACGGTGTCCTGGGCCGACGAGACGGTGGCGGTGGGCTTGAAGGCCACCCGGAAGTGGACGTCGGCGCCGTTGGAGATGCCTCCCTGGACGCCACCGGAGCGGTTCGAGGTGGTGCGGGGGCCGTCGGGGCCGGGTACGAACGGGTCGTTGTGCTCCCTGCCGGTCATGGCGACGGCGTCGAAGCCACTGCCGACGTCGAAGCCCTTGGCGGCGGGCAGCGAGAGCATCCCCTTGGCCAGGTCGGCCTCCAGGCGGTCGAATACCGGGACGCCCAGTCCCGCCGGCATGCCGCGTGCAACACAGGTCACGATCCCACCCAGGGAGTCTCCCTCCCTACGGGCCGCCTCGATGGCCGTCGTCATGGCCGCGGCGGCGACCGGGTCGGGGCACCGGGTGGGGTCGGCCTCCACGTCGCCGGGCGTCACGGCGTCGGGAGCCACGTCGGCGGCGATGTCGTGCACGCGCGACACCCAGGCCAGGACTTGGATCCCGGTGGCCTCGGTCAGGAGTCGGCGGGCGATGGCGCCTGCGGCTACCCGGCCGATGGTCTCCCGGGCGCTGGAGCGTCCACCGCCCCGCCAGTCCCTGTGTCCGTACTTTGCCTCGTAGGTGAAGTCTGCGTGGGAGGGCCGGTAGAGGTCGCGTAGGTGGTCGTAGGCGCCCGGACGGGCGTCGTCGTTTCGGACCAGGACGGCGATGGGTCCGCCGGTCGTCAGGCCCTCGAAGACACCGGAAAGTATCTCTGCCCTGTCGGCTTCGCCGCGCTGCGTGGTGAGGTGGCTCTGACCCGGGCGACGGCGGTCCAGGTCGGCCTGCAGGTCGTCGGCGGTGAGGGGCAGGCGCGGTGGGCAGCCGTCCACCACGACGCCGATCCCCGCGCCGTGGCTCTCGCCCCACGTGGTGAGGCGGAAGGTCTGTCCGAAGGTGTTGCCCACGTCGGTTGAGCATAGGGCTGCTCCGGGTCCCGACCCGTGGAGGTTCCTCCCGGGAAGCCGATGGGAGGCACAGCCGGCGGGATCGGTACCATCGCCGCCCGTGGGCGGCATAGACGGGCTACTCAACCTGGCCACCGCATGGGAAGCGGTTGCCGACGAGCTTGGTGACCGTCCGGCAATCTCGGCGGCCGGCAGGCGCCTGTCGTGGTCCGAGTTCGACGACCGGGCGGCGAGCTTGGCGGCGATGATGGTTGCGCACGGACTGGGTCCTGGTTCCAAGGTGGCGTTGTACCTGTACAACGGGCACGAGTACCCAGAGGCCCAGTACGCGGCCTTCAAGGTCCGGGGTGTCCCGGCCAACGTGAACTACCGCTATACGGGCGACGAGCTGGCATACATCCTGAACAACTCGGATGCTGAGGCGGTCTTCTTCGACCACACCCTGGCCGACCGGGTGGCGGCGGTCCGGCAGCGGTGTCCGGCACTGCGCCTCGCCGTACAGGCGGGTGGCGACCAGTTGCCCGACTGGGCGGTCGGCCACGAGGCGGCCGCGTCGGCCGACCCCATGCCCCGTATCGGGCGTTCGGGGTCAGACCTCTGGTTTCTCTACACGGGTGGGACGACCGGAATGCCCAAGGCCGTCATGTGGGATCACACCAACCTCCTCGGAACCATGGAGGCCACATTCAGGCCCTTCGGCGTGCCGGTGCCGTCCACTGCCGCTGAGGTGGCGGCCACTGCCCGACGCATCGCCGATGCCGGATCGGAGATCCGGCAACTCTGCGCCGCTCCGTTGATGCACGGCACCTCCGGGCTACCAGGGCTGGCCACGCTCAGCCACGGTGGGATGCTCTCCACCCTGAAGTCCCGCACGTTCGATGCCGACGAGCTGTGGCGGATCGTCGAGGCCGACCGGATCACTATGGTCACCATGGTCGGGGACGCCTTCGGACGGCCGATGGTGGAGTCGCTGGACCGGGCCGCAGCCGAGGGTCGGCTGCCTGACCTCTCCTCGCTGCGGCTGCTCCTCTCCTCCGGGGTGATGTTCAGCGCTGCCACGAAGGAGGCGATGCTGGACCACCATGCGTGCACCATCGTCGACTCGCTGGGGTCCAGTGAGGGGACCGGCATGGCCAAGCAGGTCATGTCTCGTGGGCGTAGGAATACGACGACGGCCCGGTTCGCCCTCGGGGAGCACACACGGGTCCTCACCGAGGAGGGCCGCGACGTGGAGCCCGGTTCCGGCGAGCGGGGCAGGATCGCCTTGGGCTGGCCGTTGCCCCTCGGCTATTTCAAGGACCCCTCCAGGACCGAGGAGTCGTTCCCGATGGTGGACGGTCGAAGGTGGTCGGTTCCCGGCGACTGGGCCACCGTTGAAGCGGACGGGACCATCACCCTGCTGGGTCGGGGGTCGGCGTGCATCAACACCGGCGGGGAGAAGGTGTTTCCCGAGGAGGTCGAGGAGGCCCTCAAGGAACTGGAGGCGGTGGCCGACTGCAACGTGGTGGGTCTCGATGACGACCGGTGGGGACAGGCGGTCACAGCGGTGGTGCAATTGGCGGTGCCGGGAGCTGCCGATGCCGACGAGCTCCGTGCCGGTGTGAGGGACCGTCTCGCCGGATACAAGGTGCCGAAGCGGATAGTCCTGGTGGAGCATCTGGAGCGCAGCCCGAGTGGCAAGTCTGACTACCGCTGGGCGCGGTCGATTGCCGAGGCCGCACTGGCCGAGTGACCGGCCTCCGGCCGATGACAGGTCGGTCGGGCGATTCTCGGCGGCGTTTTCCAGTCCAGGAGCGACGTTTTAGTCCAGGAGCGACAGCCCGATGCCCTGCTCCTGGGACGGGTTTCGGCGGCTCCTGATCTCCTCATGGCGCCGTTCGATCGGCTCGATGTGGTCGGGATCGGTGAAGACCCAGAACGTCTGGTCCCGAACGGCATCGTGCACCATGTTGGCCACCTCGGCCGGGTCCCTGGCGTTCTGGGCCATCCACTCTTGGACCATCTTTCGCCGCGCCAGATCCTCTTCGGACGGAGGTTCCGCTAGGGCGTCCACGAGGTGCTCCGGCCGGTTGCGGTCGGAGTCGAAGATGCCGGTGGCCACGAAGCCCGGGCAGAGCGAGGTGACGCCGACCTTCGAGCCTGCGGCTGCCAATTCGTTGTGGAGGGTCTCGGCGATTGTGGACACGGCGTGCTTGGAGGCGTTGTAGGGCCCGATCTCCGGAAAGGACGTGTGTCCCGCCACCGATGCGGTGATGACAACGTGGCCGTCGTCCTGTTCCAGCAGGCCGCCGAGGTAGACGTTCAGGCCGTGGATCACGCCCCAGAGGTTGACGCCCAGGACCCACTGCCAGTCAGCGAGCGTCCGCTCGACCATCAGCCCGCTACTGGCCACCCCCGCGTTCAGGCATATCACGTGGGCAGCACCGAACCCGGCGTCTACTTCTGCGGCGAAGGCCCTGAAGGACCCGATGTCGGACACGTCACACTGGCGACCGAAGACCTCTGCTCCAGTCTCCCTGAGGTCGAAAACAGCCCTGTCCAGGGCGTCCTCCTCTATGTCGCCGATGGCCACCTTCATGCCCGCTGCGGCGAACCGGTGGGCGAAAGCCAGGCCCATGCCCGAGGCGCCTCCGGTGATGACGACGATCTTGCCGTCCAGGTCTCTCATGTTGGTACTCCTGCTTGTCGGGCTCAGAGGTCCAGCAGTGCCTGCTCGACCAGTTCGGGCATGGCGGGATGGATGTAGAGCTGGTCGTGGGCCATACGGTCCACGGTTAGCCCGACTGCAATGCCCTGGATGAGTTGCTGAATCAGCGTCGGTGCCTGTGGTCCCACGATGTGCGCGCCAAGTAGGAGGCGGGTGTCGGGGTCGGCGAGCACCTTGGCGAAGCCGGTGGTGTCCTCCATGGCCCATCCGTAGGCGGTGTCCGCGTAGTGACGGGTCGCCACGAGGTAGGGGCGGCCGGCGTCCACGAGTTGCTGCTCGGTGTAGCCCACGCTTCCGATCTGGGGATGGCCGAAGACGGCATGTGGGGTGAACCGTCGGTCCACGCTCCGGAGGTCATCCGGGTCGGTGAGGTTGTGGGCCACGATCCGGGCCTCGGCGTTGGCGGTGTGCTTGAGCTGCCGGGGGTTGGTGACGTCGCCCAGGGCCCATACGCCCTCGGCTGTCGTGCGAAGGTGGGAGTCGGTGGTGACGTAGCCCCGTTCGTCGACGGCGATGCCGGCCCGGTCGACCTCGAGCAGGTCCCCGTTGGGCCGCCGGCCGGTCGCAACCAGTAGTTGGTCGGCCCGCAGGGTCGACCCGTCGGAGAGGAGGATCTCGTAGGTGCCGTCGTGGTCCAGTTCGGTGATAGTGGTTCCCAGGTGTACGTCCATGCGGTCTACGTAGGTGTCGGTCAGGCAGCGCCTCACGTCCTCGTCGGCGCCCCTCAGGAGCATGTCGCCGCGGTGCACGATGCTCACCCGGCTCCCGAGGCCGTCGAACACGTGGGCCATTTCGGCTGCGATGAAACCGCCCCCGAGGATCACGAGCCGTTCCGGCAGGTCGTCCAGGCGCATCACGTCGTCCGACGTGCGGAACGGGGTGCCGGCCAGGCCGGGTACGTCGGGCACTACGGTGCGGGCCCCTGCAGCCACCACGATTCGTTCCGCTGTGACCTCCTGGCCTGCCAGATCCACCGTGCGCTCGCCGGTGAAGCGGGCGCTGTGCTCGTAGACGGTGACGTTTGCAAGCGAGTGGCGGTACTCGAGGCCGGCGGCGGCGATGGGGTCGATGCGTCCGAAGATCCGGTTCCGGATGGCATGCCAGTCGGCCCGCTGGAAGGTGGTGTGTACACCCAGGGCGGGCGCCCGGCGAGCTGACAGCGCCAGGTCGGCGGCATGGACGAGCATCTTGGACGGGATGCACCCGCGGTTCATGCAGGTTCCGCCGAAGGACCAGGGCTCCGCGATCGCCACGTCCCAGTCGTCGTGCTCAGGGCCGATGATCGAGTTGCCGGACCCGGCGCCGATTATCAGGAGGTCGTGGTGGGCCATGTGGGGCTCCGGGTCGTCAGCGGGCCAGGAGGGCGCCGAGGTCGCGCAGGCTCTGGGTTCCGGCCCCGAGCGAGGTGGCGAGGTGCTTGTTCCAGAGGGTGTAGCGGTGGAGGGGATAGTCGGTGGCCACACCCATGCCGCCGTGGCAGTGCTGCGTGGCGTGGGCCACGTCGGTAGCCCGTTCTGAGGCCCACCACTTGGCCACCAGCAGGTCCTCGGCTGCATCCACCCCGTTGGCGAGGCGCCATGCCGCGGACAGGGTGGCGAGCCGGATCCCGCCCACGTTCACGAACTGGTCGGCCAGGCGCTGTCCCACCGCCTGGAAGGTGGCGATGGGGCGACCGAACTGTTGCCGGGTGGAGGTGTATTCGGCGGTGATGGCGAGTGCCCTTTCGGTCACGCCCAGCTGGGTGGCGCAGATGCCGAGTCTGAGGTGGTCCAGGAGGGCGTCCACGGTCGTCCTGCCACCGAGCAGCTCGGCCGGCGTTCCGTCGAAGGAGACTTCCCATACAGGTTGGCGACGGGTGGAGGTTCCCTTGAGGAGGCCGATTCCCGATTCGGCGAGGTCCACGAGGACGCAGCGGGGGCCGTCCGGTGTAGATGTCGTTACCAGCGCCAGCGATGCTGCGTCGAGGTGCTCGACTACCACCTTGGTACCCCGGAGCCTCCCGCCGTCGAAGGTCGTGGACGGCTCGGCGAGCCGGTCGTTCAGGAACTCTTGGACGGCAATGGTCAGGACGGTGCGACCGACGGCCACGTCGGGCAGCAGACGGCTGCGCTGTTCCTCTGAGCCGTGCCGGTCCACCAGGATGGCCGCCACCGAGGATGGGAGTAGTGGTAGGGGGGCGACGTGTTCCCCCTGGGTCCGTAGCAGCACGGCCAGGGCGACCGCGTCCAGGCCACCTCCGCCCACGTCGGTCCCGAGGGCGATGCCGAGGAGGCCGGCCTTGGCAAGGTCCTCCCAGAGGTTCCGGTCGAACCAGTCGCCGGCCGCCTCGATGGAGGCGTGGCGCTCCATGTCCAAGTGGTCGTCCATGATGCGGTCAGCCAGGTCTGCAACCGCCTGCTGGGCCTCGGTGGGGGTGAAGTCCATGGCGGCTACCCCCCGTCCGTCTGACGGCGCTGCTGGCGTGGGAGGCCCAGGCCGGCCATGCCGATGATGTCGCGCTGTACCTCGTTGGTTCCGCCGCCGAAGGTCAGCACCCAGACGCTGCGGTAGGAGGCCTCCACGGCGTTCAGGATCGACGTGCCAGGCGAACCCTCCTTAAGGTGGCCGGTGGCCCCGATCACCTCGGTGATGAGCGTGTAGACCCTGTGCATCGACTCCGAACCGTGGACCTTCACCGCTGAGGAGTCTGCGGGGCCCATGCGGCCGTGGGTGTTTTCGGCGGCCACATACCAGTTGAGGAGGTCGAGGTGGCGGGCCAGGGCACGGCATTCGGCCAGTTTCACCCGGACCCATTCGTGATCGATGACCCGTAGGCCGTCGGCGGCGGTCGTGTCCCTTGCCCAGGACACGGCGTCGTCGGTGATCCTGACCAGGCGTGCCCCGGGAAAGAGGGAGACCCGCTCGTGGTTGAGCTGGTCGGTGATGAGGCTCCAGCCGGCGTTGAGTTCGCCGACGCGCATGGAATCCGGTACCCGGACGTCGTCGTAGAAGGTGGCGGTGGTGTGCGTCTGGCCGAAGGTCTCGAAGGGCTGGATGGAGAACCCCGGGTCGGTTGTGTCGACGAGGAACATGGTGATGCCCTTGTGTGCGGGAGCGTCTGGATCTGTCCGGGCGGCGAGCCACACGTAGTCGGCGTTGTAGGCGAGGCTGGTGAACAGCTTCTGTCCGTTGACCACCCAGCTGTCGCCGTCCCGGACCGCTCGGGTTCGCAGCGCGGCCAGGTCGGTGCCGGCATCGGGTTCCGAGTAGCCGATCGAGAAGTGCATCTCGCCGGCCAGGATCCGCCTCAGGAAGAAGTCCTTCTGCTCGTTGGTGCCGAACCTCCGGATGGTCGGCCCGACGGTGTTGGTGGTCAGGAATGGGATGGGACAGCCGGCAGCCTGGGACTCGTCGAAGAAGATGTACTGCTCGATGGGGGTGAAGCCCCTGCCGCCGTACTCGACCGGCCATCCGACCCCCAGCCAGCCATCGGACCCGACCTGTCGGATGAGGGCCTTGTAGTCGTGGTTCTCGGCAAACTCCGCGCTGGAGACACGGCCCTTCACCTCGGGCGTCATCAGGTCGCCGAAGTAGGCCCTGAGCTCCACCTGCAGGGCCTTCTGGTCGTCGGTGAGGTCGATGAACACTTGTCCGGGGCGCCGTCGGTGGTCAGTTCCGGGGGATGTCCTGCCAGGCGGCACCCTTGAACGGGTCGGGCTCTCTGGGGAGTCCGAGGACCCGTTCCCCGATGATGTTGCGTTGCACCTCGTCGGTCCCACCGGCGATGCTCACCCCGGCGGCGCTGATGCAGAAGGCGGACCAGCGCGCAGACGCCTCCGAAGCCGCATCTCCATCCCCCCAAGCCTGGCCGGCCGTGCCGACGATGGCCATGGCCAGGTCCCGAGAGCGGCGGGCCAGGATGGCCCCGCTGAGCTTGGCTATGGATCCCTCGGGGCCTGGTACTCCTCCGGCAGCGGCCGTGGCCCGTATGCGCTGGCCGATGTAGTCCTTGATCTCCTCGTGGACGTACAGGTCGGCCAGTCCCTGGCGGATGACCGGATCGTGGGACCGGCCGAGTTCCCGGGCCAACATGGTGAGCTCCGGGCATCGCTTCGCGTTCAGGGCGCCACCGCCGGCGCCGATCGAGACACGCTCGAACATGAGCATCGAGACCGCCAGGTTCCAGCCCTGGTTCACCTCCCCGAGGAGGTTCTCGGCCGGGATCCGCACGCCGGTGAAGAAGACCTCGTTGAAGTCACGCGCCCCGGAGATCTGCACGAGCGGTCGGATCTCGACTCCGGACGATCGCAGGTCCACGATGAACATGGAGAGGCCCTGGTGTTTGGGCAGGGTCGGATCGGTCCTGGCCACCACGATCCCGAAGTCGCAGTAGTGGGCTCCCGAGGTCCACACCTTCTGACCGTCCAGGATCCACTCCTCGCCGTCCCGGACGGCACGGGTGGAGAGGCCGGCCACGTCGGAGCCGGCACCCGGTTCGGAGAACATCTGGCACCAGATGGCATCGCCGCGGATGTTGTCCGCGAGGTAGACGGCCTTCTGGTCCTCGGTGCCGAACTGGGCGAGCATCGGCAGGCACATGCCGTGCGAAATGGACAGCGGGGCGTTCGGTAGCCGGTACCCGGCCGAGACCCTGGCGAACACCTCCTGGTGGCGGCGGGTGAGGCCCGCTCCACCGAAGATGGTCGGGTAAGTCAGGCCTGCCAGGCCGGCATCTGCCAGAGCTCCCTGGAAGGCACGGGTCCGGAGGAGTGCATCCGCCTCGCCACCGTGGCCGTCACCGTCCTCGCCGGTGGGATCGCCGATCCTCCGACAGTGTGCGTCGAGGAACTCCTCGACCCGTGCCGCGAACTCGTCGTCACCGGGGAGTTCGAGGTTTGCACTGTCTCCGGACGCCTGTGCCATGTCCTGTCCGCCCACAGCGGCGACGGTACCGGTCGCCGATAGCGGGCTCGTCATCCGGCCCGGGCATCGTTGGCGTCCGCGGGAGGCTCACAGCAGATGGCCTGTTAGTGGGCTGGTGGGCTCCGGATCCCACTGGGAACATTCGGCTCCGAGCCCCGCTGGGAACCGACGGCTACCACGGCCATAGGATCAGGCGTAACCGGACAGGGTCCAGCGACCTGTCCTGGAAGAGGATTCCCGGAGCATCCATGACAGTGACCACCAAGCAGCGGGTGCCCGCCGTCGAGGGGTTCTTCACGCTCGGCGAGGAACCCCACCTGATCGGTGGTCGCATGGCCGATGCCGGCGGCTACTGCTTTCCACTCCACCTCGGCGGCGCCGATCCCGACCATCCGGCAGCCGCGGTCGTTGAGGTACTGCTCAGTCGGACCGGCCGCATCTGGTCCTTCACCAACAGCGCCTATCCGCCACCCCCACCGTTCATCCTCACAGAGCCCTATGTGCCGGTGGTGGTGGCCGCCGTCGAGCTGGAAGTGGAGCGGATGGTGGTGCTCGGCCAGGTGGCCCCCGGATGGACCGTTGAGGACCTGGAGGTGGGCATGGAGGTCGAGTTGGTCCTCGGGGTGCTCTACGAGGACGATGAACGCGAGTACCTGACCTGGCAGTGGCAACCCGTCGGACCGTCAGCCGACGGCCAAGTCTGAACGCGGGCGACGCCGATGGATGAGATCGCCGTCCTCGGGGTGGGGATGCACCCGTGGGGCAAGTGGGGTCGCAACTTCGCGGAATACGGGGTTCACGCCGCCCGCGAGGCCCTGGCCGACGCTGGGGTGGACTGGCGGGACGTGGGCTTCGTGTCCGGTGCGATCACCGTGCGGTGCGGCTATCCCGGCTATGTCGCCGGCTCGACGTTCGCCAGGGCGCTCGGCTTCACCGGAGCCCAGGTGGCCAGCTCCTATGCGGCGTGTGCCTCGGGCGTTACCGCTCTGTCGGTCGCCAGGGGCCAGATCCTCTCCGGTGCCTGTGACGTAGCGCTAGTCGTGGGCGCTGACACCACCCCTAAGGGCTTCCTGGCTCCTGCGGAGGGCGACCGACCGGATGACACGGACTGGCTCCGGTTCCACATGGTGGGGGCCACCAACCCCGTCTACTTCGCGCTTCACGCCCGCCGTCGTATGGCCCTCCACGGGGCCACTCCGGAGGACTTCGCCCTGGTGAAGGCCAAGAACAGCCGACACGGCGTCCACAATCCCAACGCCCGCTACCCCAAGGAGTACGGGGTCGAGGATGTGGCCAACTCGCCGGTCGTCTCCGACCCGCTGCGCCTGCTGGAGATCTGCGCCACCAGCGACGGCGGCGCGGCCCTGGTGGTCAGCTCGATGGACTACGCCCGCTCCCGTGGAGCGGGCGACCCGGTGAGGGTGGCCGGGCTGTCGACGGTCACGCCGACCTATCCCGACACCGTCATCGACCTGCCGTACCTGGCCACCGACTCGTCCGCCGGATCAGAGGTCCCGGAGTTGGGCTTCAAGGAGTCGATCGGCGCCAGGGTCTACGAGGAGGCCGGCCTGGGTCCGGTGGACGTGGACGTCGCCGAGGTGTACGACCTGTCCTCGGCGCTCGAGCTGGACTGGTACGAGCAGCTTGGGCTCTGTGAGGTGGGCGGGGCCGAGTCGCTGCTGCGCTCGGGTGCCACGAGCATCGGTGGACGGATTCCCGTGAACCCGAGCGGGGGTCTGGGGGCGTTCGGCGAGGCGGTTCCGGCCCAGGCCATCGCACAGGTCTGCGAGCTGACTTGGCAGTTGCGGGGACAGGCCGGCCATCGCCAGGTGGAGGGGGCACGGGTGGGTGTGACTGCCAACCAGGGCCTGTTCGGCCACGGCTCGTCGGTGCTGGTACGCCGCTAGGAGGACGGAGAGACCCATGGCCCTACACGAGACGATCGACGACGGCGTGGCGACCATCGTTATGGACAATCCGCCTGTGAACGCCCTGGGCATCGCCGACACCTACGCCCTGGCGGACCTTCTGGACGGATATCGGCGTCGCGATGACGTCCGGGCGGTGGTCCTGACAGCCGAGGGCAGGGGCTTCTGTGCAGGGGTGGACATCGGGGAGATCCAGGCAATGGATGGCCACGAGGGCCTGGTGGAGGCCAACCGTTCCTGCTTCGAGGCGTTCCGGGCCGTCTACGAGTGTGCAGCTCCAGTGGTGGTGGCCGTGAACGGCTTCTGCCTCGGGAGTGGGATCGGGCTGGCCGGCAACGCTGACATGGTCGTGGCCGTCGAGGGCGCCGAGTTCGGTCTCCCGGAGGTCGACAACGGTGCCCTGGGTGCCGCCACCCACCTGATGCGGCTTGTCCCCGCCCACCGCGCACGCTGGATGCTCTACAGCTGTGAGCCGGCCACGGCCGAGGAACTCCACGCCTACGGCTCGGTGCTCCGTGTGGTCCCGGAGGACGACCTCCGGGATGTGGCCATGGAGCTGGCCGGGGTGATCGCAGCCAAGGATCCTGTGGTGGTCCGGGCAGCCAAGGCCTCGCTGAACGGGATCGACCCGGTTGACGTTCGTCGCAGCTACCGGTACGAACAAGGCTTCACCTTCGAGCTGAACCTGCTGGG
>Ga0209753_1000292_pt1 | contig 20496 bp, 16 predicted proteins | sample METZYME_3_550m_FD_187550 | JGI IMG/M metagenome (GOLD analysis project Ga0209753, IMG submission 187550) | Marine microbial communities from oxygen minimum zone in mesopelagic equatorial Pacific - METZYME_3_550m (SPAdes) (version 2) | ecosystem: Environmental > Aquatic > Marine > Oceanic... | reverse complement strand
TCCATCAGCCTTGGTTCTTGCCCCGTGATGTCTCCCAGAAACTCGATGTCCACGTAGTGCTTGCCGTAGGCAATAATGTTGCTCACGCAGAGAAATTCGAGTCCCCCGACGGTCACGCCCAGTTCCTCCATGGCCTCTCGCCGGGCGCATTCCTCCAGGGTCTCGCCATTTTCCAAATGTCCGCCTGCGGAAGCCCAGGTGTCTTCGCCGTGGGCGCCGTGACGCTTGGCCAAGAATACCTTGCCGTCACGCACGAATATCACGCCTACGCCCACCTGGGGTCTCATCGATTCTGCCGCCATGGCGGCGAGTATAGCACGGGCCATTTCGCAGACCCACGAGCGATTCGCCCGGCGGGTTCGGTTGCCCTATAATTGCGCCGTAATCGCCCTCAACCGGTTTATCCCCTTAGGAGGAACACCATGGCAGCACTGGACCGTACGGTGGTTACAAACAGCGAGGCGCCCAAACCATTGGGAGCCTACTCTCTAGGCATGAGCGTCAGTCCACACCCACCTAGTCTACGTTGCAGCCCAGGTGGGTGTAGACTCCGACGGAAACTTGGTGGGGAAAGGCGACACGCCAACACAGACACGCCAAGCTCTTCAGAATATCGGTCTCGTGCTGGCGGGTGCCGGTGCGAATTTCAGCAATGTTGTCGAGTTCACTTCCTACGTGGTCGGCCGTTCCTCCGTCCAGGGGTACATCGACGGCCGCGGCGAGGTCTATCCGCATATGTATCCAGACGTTGACTTCCCGCCCAGCACCCTGCTCGTGGTGGCGGGCTTGGTGAGTGAAGATTATCTGGTTGAGATAAAGGCCGTGGCGGCGTTGCCGTAGGCTATTCGAGAAGGTACGCCCCGGAGGCACACATTGGCAGACCAAGAACGATTGGTTAAAACCCTGATTGACCTGATCAAGATCGATAGTCCCAGCGGCGAGGAAGACGCCATGGACGCGGAGGTCAGCTCCCGGCTTGAGTCCCTGGGACTGAAGGTCTCTCACGACTCGTTCAACAACGTGATCGCGACACTGGAGGGTGAGGGCCGCCCCATAATGCTCTCTGCTCATATAGACACAGTAGAGCCAGGTCGGGGAATCAAACCCATGGTGGACGGCGGAATACTACGCTCAGACGGCAGCACTATCCTTGGGGGCGACTGCAAAGCTGGGGTCGCCATAATCCTAGAAGGACTGGCGGCCGCTATCGAGTCCAACGGCGGAAATCGGGCCATTGAGGTGGTGTTCACCCGCCACGAAGAAGGCGGTCTGGTGGGGGCGCATCACCTGGACTTCAGCCTGGTCGCGGCCAAAGAGGGCATAGTCTTCGACGGGGAGGGGCCTCCCAACCGGATAATCCTATCGGCCCCGTCCCAGAACGTGGTCACGGCTCAGATCACAGGCCGGGCCGCCCATGCGGGGCTGGAACCGGAAAAGGGAATTTCCGCTTTGCTCATCGCCGCCGATATCCTGGGGCGTCTGCCATTGGGCCGCATCGACGAAGAGACCACGGCGAATATAGGCCGGATGGAAGGCGGCCTGAAGCGCAACATCATTCCGGAGCAAGCTTTCTTAGACGGCGAGTTCCGGAGCCGGAGCAACGAAAAGTTAGCCGATGTTGAACGTAAATTCCGGGGGGTCTTTGAAGAGGTTGCCTCCAGATTCCCCGAAGCGAAGATCGACCTGGATATCGTGAACACCTACCAGGCCTACAACGTAGACCCCAACAGCGATGCCGTTGCCACCATCGGCAAGGCGTTGGCCCAGATTGGCCTGGAACCCATTCTGGAAACAACCGGCGGCGGGTCAGACGCCAACGTATTTATCGAGAAGGGTATCTCGGCCATCCCCGTTGGCATCGGCGTGCGCGACTTCCACACTACCTGGGAAACAGCCGTGATCGCCGAGGTCCTGCAGGGCGCTCAGATGTGCCAAAGAATCGTCAAAGGAGCCTAACCGCGTAAGATAGTCTGGTTTAATGGCGACCGGATGTCTTAAAGTAGGCAACTGCTGGCCGGAATTGAATCCTAGAACCTGAAGTGACATCCTAACGTAACTGAATAGAGTAGCCAAAGTCGGAAACACCATCCCAATCGATCAACGGCGTCGCGCCGTGAGGATATTCAGATGGCAGAACAGCCAAGCGAAAAAGCGATTCAGAGGATGCGGGTCTTCGTTGAGAAATACACCGAGAAGTCTGGGACCTATGTCTCTCCCGTGGAAGGGGTCACAGAACAGGTCATCCTGGGCCTGGCCCAGAATATAGATGAGATTGGCCGGCCTCTATGCCCTTGCCGTTTCTACCCGGACAAGAACGAAGAGATAAAACATCGCACTTGGATCTGTGCCTGCGACGACATGCAGATCTACAAGTATTGTCATTGCTTGTTGTTCGTAAACAAGGACGGCTACCCCATCACCGAATACCTGCCTGAAGGCCACGAAGCGCTGGAATCTTACGGCGTGATCAAGGACCCGGAACCCGACAAGGGCCGGCCTCTAAGGGACAAAGCAGAAGAAAGGGAACAAGAGCGGATCGACCGGCCTTCCTAATCTATCGAGCCTGGGTTAAGCGGGCCTCGCTGAACGTGCCTCTTATGAGGCGACGACTTGTTTGATATCATTACGGGCGGCCGACGGCCAATGGACCTGACGCCGGACTACACTTTGCACATATCCAACGACTGGAGAGAATCAAATGGCCACCATCAACAAGAAACGCCAACTGGGCCGCCCCGTCTCGATCGTAGGCGCAGGGTTGTCCCAATTTGGGGCCTTCCCCGACAAAGACACCCGCGACCTCTTCGTTGAGGCCTTCCAAGATATGGCCCAGAACATGGACCGCGGGTTCGATATCCAAGACATCGAATGCGCCTATGTGGGGAACTACTCCTCAGACCTGTTTGAGCACCAGGGCCACACCGCTCCCATCGTGGCCGACTGGCTCGGCATCACCCCGATCCCCATCACTCGTATCGAGAATGCCTGCGCCAGTAGCGGCAGCGCCCTCAGGGAGGGCGTGATGGCAATCGCCAGTGGCATGTACGATGTTGTCTTGGTCGGCGGCATGGAGAAGATGACCAACCTGCCAACCGACGGCGTCACCGATGTCCTAGCATCGGCTGCGGACGGGCTGTATGAAGTCCCGGCAGGCCTGACCTTCCCCGGTATCTTCGGGGCCATCGCCAAAGCGCACATGGACCGCTACGAGACCAACCTTGACCACTTGTTGAAGGTCGCCATCAAGAACCACAGCAATGGCGCCCTAAACCCCAAGGCCCAGTTCCAGCAAACCGTAACGGAAATGATGGAACGGCGCATCTCCCGAGCCCAAGAGCGAGGGCAGGACGTGCCGGACTACAAAACCGAGATGGACTTCCTCCAAGACCCACGGGCCAATCCCTGGATCGCCTGGCCCCTGCGGCTATACGACTGCGCCCCAATCACCGACGGCGCATCCTGTGTGCTGCTGGTGTCCGAAGAGATTGCCCATAACTTTACCGACATGCCAATCAACATCGCAGGGATCGGACAGGCTACCGGCAAACCACTGCACGACGCGGATGAACTAACTTCGCTATCGGCCGCCAAGGCCGCTTCGCAACAGGCCTATGACATGGCTGGCATCACCGTGGCTGACATCGACCTCGCAGAGGTCCATGACTGCTTCACCATCGCTGAGATCGTGGCTACTGAAGACCTGGGCTTCTTCGCTCCGGGCGAAGGCCCCCGCGCCGTGGACGAAGGACGCACCACGCTGGACGGAGACCACCCCATCAACTCCTCAGGCGGACTGAAGGCGAAGGGTCATCCGGTGGGCGCTTCCGGCGTCGGACAGGTCATTGAGATCTACCACCAACTTCGTGGCGAAGCTGGAGAGCGACAGGTTAAAAAGGCCAACCCAACCGTTGGTCTGACTCACAATGTGGGCGGCACCGGCGGTACCTGCGTAGTCAACGTCCTGCGCCGGGAGTCGTAAGTATGACCAGCGAATTCAACTCCGCCGCCTTCTACAACAAGCTCAAAGAGGAAAAGAAACTGGTTGGTGTAAAGTGCCAGGACTGCGGCCACCTCTCGCCCGAGCCCCGGCCTATGTGCCCGGAATGCCACGGGATCAACATGAAGTGGCACCAGTTCAGCGGCAAAGCCACACTCAGCACCTTCACTTGCATATCCATCGTCCCGGTCAATATGGCCGCCAAAGGTTACGGGCGGGACAAGCCGTATTGCACCGGAATAGTCGACCTTGAAGAAGGTCCCAGAATCAGCGCCATGATCAACGGCGTGGACGGTACGAATCCGCAGGGCATCGAGACCGGGATGAATCTGGTCTTGGACGCTGAGGAACTGGACGAAGAGTCGCCAGCCGTGGCCTTCAAACCTTCCTAAAACAGGAACCGAAGGTAGGCAAGAAAAAGACCGGCCCTTCCAGGTGGAGGGGCCGGTCTTTTTAAGTCTTTTTCTGTCGGTCTTTGCCTAGTCGAAGCCGCGGGTGCCGACCCAGCCATGCTCGGAGACGTCGATCATCTCGCCGTTGGGGCCGGTGTATTTAATCTCGACGTTGGCGTGTCGGGGGCCGTCCCCCATTCCAACACCAAGGGCCTTGTTGACCTTGTCCATCGGAGCCGAGTTATTGGCAGACAATTTCGCCTCAACATCCGCCAGATCCTCGACCTCGAAGCCGATGTGATGGATGCCGCTATAGTCCTTGCCGCGCTCTCCGGCTACGTCGTCATTCTGGAAGTCCAAAATGGCCATATTGACGTTGCCGTCGCTGAGGAAATATCCGTTGGCGTTGGCGCTTTCCAATTGGGCAATCTCACGCAGCCCGAAGACATCTTTGTAAAATGCCGCAGTCTTTCCTGCATCCTGAGTGGCAATGGCGATGTGCTTAATCTTAGGCATCTAGCAACCTCTCCTGCCGGTATTTTCCGGTACATGATTTGAGCGCCCCCAGACCTGGGGGATTCTGCCAGCAACGATACCACGTTCGTCGGGTTAATGTCACTTTGGTCGCATCATGGCCAGGAGTTCGGCTCATACCTGATTTGTTCGCCCGGTTTACACATTTAGGCGCTGAACCTACAACGTATTGTCTCGTGAAACGGAGTTTGTTCTTACGGCCGCGTCAGACAGTGGTCCAAGGGCGCTGATCAACGGGTTTTGACACCGAAATGAAAACAGCAAATTGCATCATCGAAAACATGGGGGCAGGAAACTGGGAGGCGGTGATAGAGATCTACCAAGAGGGCTTCGCAACTGAGAATGCCACAGTCGAAACAGAAGCTCCTCCTTGGGAACGCTGGAACGACAACCACCGTCCGGACTGCCGTTTGGTGGCTAAGGACAGAGACATAGTGGTAGGTTGGGCAGCGCTCAGCCCCGTATCGTCTCGCGACGCCTACTCCGGAGTGGCTGAAGTCAGTGTTTATGTCGCCAAGAAATTGCGGGGCCAGGGGGCGGGGCAACTCCTCCTGAATCACCTGGTCTCAGCCTCAGAATCCGCCGGGGTCTGGACCTTGCAATCCAGCATCTTCGTGGAGAATGAGGCAAGTATAGCCATCCACGCCGCCTGCGGGTTCCGGTCTGTTGGCACCCGGGAGCGGATCGGTTGCCTTTACGACCGATGGCGCGACACTCTATTGATGGAACGCCGCAGCAACGTCATTGGGACTTAGTATCTCTTGGGCGCCCTCTCCCGTGATCTTGGGCTTTCTTCGACTGATATTCAATCGATATTCACTATCACATCACGCATGAAGACGCGTGTTAGAATATCCGCTACCGCAAGCGTGCCGCCCATTCAAGCAATTTGGGCGCAATTGACGTTACTAAACACTCACGGAGGATGCAGGAATGACCGCCCCCAAACGAATGAAATTCGGTGTCTTCATGGCTCCATTCCACCGCGTGGGGGAGAACCCCACACTGGCCTTGGAAAGGGACCTGGAGCTTCTCCAATGGTTGGATACCCTCGGCTTCGACGAGGCCTATATCGGCGAGCACCACAGCGCTGGTTGGGAGACCATCGCATCGCCAGAGATGTTCATGGCCACCGCCGCTGAGCGCACTCGCCACATCCGGTTGGGCACCGGCGTAACCAGCCTGCCCTACCACCATCCTTTCATGGTGGCCAACCGGATGGTCCTCCTCGACCATCTAACCCGAGGTCGGGTGATCTTAGGTTGCGGCCCAGGCGCCCTTGCATCTGACGCGTTGATGCTGGGCATAAAACCCGAAAGACAGCGGGCGATGATGGAAGAATCGTTGGACGCCATCGTGCGGCTCATGTCCAGCACCGAGCCTTACACGGTCAAGACCGATTGGTTTGAAATGAACGATGCCGTCCTCCAACTGCGGCCATATCAGGATCCCATCGTCCCGGTAGCCGTAGCCTCGGTGGAATCGCCTGCAGGAGTCACGCTAGCCGGCAAGCACGGGGCATCGGTCCTGTCCCTGAGCGTGCCCCGGGACACCATCCGCAAAACATCGCTTGCCGAGCTGTGGTCCATCGCTGAAGAAACGGCGGCCGAACACGACAAGGAGATGCACCGGGAGGACTGGGGCATCGTGATGGGCATGCACTTGGCCGAGAGTAAAGAGCAGGCGTTCAATGACATCCGGCAAGGCTCCGGCAATATCGTCACTGAATATTTTGGCGAAACCCTGGGCAACCCGGTACCCGACGTTCCCAGGGACCAGATCGTTGACTATATGGTTGACCACAACCAGTGGATCGTCGGAACTCCCGACGACTGCATCGCCGGCATCGAACGGCTCCAAGAGATCTCTGGCGGCTTCGGTAAATTCATGATCCGGGTTGAGGACTGGGCTCCGCGTGACAAGATTCACCGCAGCTACGAGTTATTGGCCCGCTACGTCATGCCCCATTTCCAGGGCAGCGTGCAGGGCATCGAGATTTCTAGGGACTGGGCCAGTGAGCGCCGAGAGGCACTACAGGCTAACCGCTACGTTGGCATCAAGTCAGCCACCGACCGGTTCGACGCCGGCAGGAAGTAGCTGTGAGCTGACAGCGGTCAGCCTTCGGCTTCTCTAGAGATGGGGAAAAGCGTCCCGTATCATCGGGACGCTTTTTGGTTTGGATTTATGGTGTCCATCGATTCGTACAATACTCTGAGGTCTGTTATATTTTTCTTAGTCGAAATTTAGCAGCCGTTCTCTTAGCGAATGAGGCAGCCCTTATGCGCAAAACAAAGGTCATGGTCACGATCGGCCCGTCATCCAGAGACCCCAAGATGCTGGACCAGCTCATCAGCCAAGGCATAGACTGCGCCCGTCTGAACTTCTCCCATGGTACGTTGGACGAACACGCCGAAGTGATCGACAACATCAGGCGTCTTTCCAAGAAACACAATCGGCCGGTGGCGATCCTTCAAGACCTTGGCGGTATCAAGCTGCGCCTCGGTACTTTGAATGAGCCCGTGCTTCTGAACCCCGGTGACACTATCAGCCTGGTCCCGGAGCATGAAACCAACGAACCAGGCGTGCTTCCATTCCCCCAGCCGGGGGCATTCCGGCACATCGCGGCGGGCCACAACATTTTCATAGCCGACGGTACGGTACGGCTGACCGTCACTGCATCCAGCCCTTCCCGAGTCGATGCCATCGTACAGTCTTCTGGGGTTGTGTCGTCTTACAAAGGAGTGAACCTGCCCGGTGTGCCCATAGATGACCCAGTCTTGACCGAACAGGACAAGATAGCCCTTCAATTCGGTGTCGAGCACGGCGTCGATTGGGTCGGATTGTCTTTCGTGCGCACGGCTGAGGATATCCTCTACGCAAGGGAGCATCTGAACGCCGCCGGTAGCAAGGCCCTTGTGATGGCCAAACTGGAGCGCGGCGAAGGTGTTGACAACATAGACACGATCCTTCCCGAAGTTGACGGCATCATGGTGGCCAGGGGCGATTTGGGTGTAGAGATTCCCATGGAACGGGTGCCCCTTGTTCAGAAGCAATTGGTGAAGAAGTCCAATGATGCGGGCAAGGTGTCGGTCATCGCCACCCAGATGCTCTGGTCCATGGTTGTTGCCCCGGCGCCGACCAGGGCAGAGATTTCAGACGTGACAAACGCCGTCCTAGACGGCTGCGATGCCGTAATGCTCTCCGACGAGACGGCGGTCGGAGAACACCCGCTCGCAGCCTTTCAGATGGCCGATGCCACGGTAACGGAAGCCGAGACTATCTACCCGTATTTCAGCGACCTGAATTCGAGAGACCGCACCCAGGCAATTACATCCGCCGCGGCGCGGCTGGTCCACTCTCTCGGTTCCAAAGCTGTGGTGGTGACCAGTACTGGACGAGCAGCATTTGAGTTGTCCAGGTACCGGCCCAACACCAATATCGTGGCCTTTTCCCATGATGGCGCTGTGCTTCAGAAGTTGTGCATGGGGTGGGGAATCCGGCCGGGTGGCGTCATCCCTCCCCAACAAGACGTCGCCGGACTGGTGGCATCGGTGATTCAAGCAGGTCTGGATGGCGGGACGATCGAAGAGACCGACGTCGTGACCATCGTCCACGGGTTCTCGCCGGGAGTTTCGGGCACCACCAACGCCGTACAGGTGTTGGACATGAGAGAATATCTGACCCATGTCAACGAAGAGCGTGCCGCCGCTGCCCAGAGTCCTTGAATCTCCCAACTAAGAAACAAGCCGTCGTAGCGATTCTTGCTGCCGCCTTTGCCCTGGTCTTTTTGGCCGCCTGCTCGACCGCAACAAAACTCGCCACTACGGCAGCGCCGCCCACCGTCGAACCGACGGCGACTCCCGTGCCCACTCCTACGGCTACAACCATACCCTACGGAGACTTCACCAATGCGGAAATCTCGCCCGCCGACCCTGAGCGGCTGGCCCAATTAACCAAGTTATTTTCGTTGGTACCCGAGAGTTTCAATTCGGCGGTTTTCCTGGACCTGGAATCTCTGAAATCCAACGAGAGTCTGGCCGGCCTGATCAATCCAAAGATACTTGGGATGGATGTGGCCTTGCCTTCAATCGCCTCCGGGCTGGTTAGCCGGATCGCGGTTGCCGCAGACACTCAGAACCGCAGCCTGGTCACCCCATTCCAAAGTGAATTCTCCATCGGTGACATGCTGCGTTTGGCCGGTGGCTTCGGCATCAATCTGGGCGGAGACGGGCCAACTTCCTATGAGGGACATGATGTTTGGGGCATCAATGCCTTCGGAACTGTCCTCGCGATGGCAGCGGCTGACGATACCACGGGCGTAGCGGCGGCAGGGCAAGCAATCGCACCCGATGATGCAAGAGCCCTGGCCGAAGCGTCTCTTGATGCTTTTGATGGACGGTCCGCAACTCTGCTAGATACGCCAGGCTTGTCTGGCCTGTTGGCAGACGTGCCGTCCGGCTTCGCGGCAGCGGTGCTCTCCGGATGCAGCACCGTACCTTTATTCGATGACGCCCAAGAGTTGTCTGTCTGCACTGGTGTAGCAGTAACTGCCGATATACTGCCGGGAGACCTAGTGGTCTTCCATTCACTGGTCGGATTTCCAGACCAAGCTGTGGCTGGCTTGGCCATTGAGCAGACCGCCGAAGCGTTGGAGAAAGAAAACCGGTCTAAGGATTTCGAGGACCTTGGAGTGCGCCAAGAAGGTCAGAATTTGAGGATACGGTTGATCGTCAGCCTACCCAAATTCGCCGAAGTATTTCAGTTGTTCGCCCCAAGCAACTAGTTCTCCATCAGTCAGTCAAAGTCCCTTCGGAGTCGCTCTGTCATTTCGAGGCGTCAGCCGAGGAATCTCATTCCTAAATTATCAACACGTGCTGAGGGCAATGAGACCCTTCGCTCCACTCAGGGCGACATTGGGGAGGGTCGGTACTGGGCGGAACCCAGATTGGGATGATGACGTGGTCCTTTCCCAGCGGCGTGGGAAGGCCAGGATGGGGGCTATTTCTACGGGTAACGCGCTGTTGAGAGCGACTAACCCAGTTCGGGCATGGAATGGGGAAGCGAAGTCTCGCCCATAAGGAAGATGTCCATCGCGCGGGCGGTCTCTCGTCCCTCCGCTATGGCCCAGACCACCAAAGACTGGCCCCTGGCAGCATCCCCAGCCGCAAAGACTTTAGAGACGCTGCTCATGCGGTTCCTGTCAATAGCAACGTTGCCTCGGCCGTCCAATTCCACGCCGAGTTGGTCCAGCATGCCGTCGGGCTCGGGATGCAAGAATCCCATAGCCAGCAAAGTCAGTTCGGTTTCAATCTCAAACTCGCTGCCGGGAATCTCTTCCATGGTCGGCCGGCCCCCATTAGCCGCTTCCTTCCACTCAACCTTTACCCCATGGAGCTTCTCCAACTGCCCGTCGCTTCCAGTGAAGGACTTAGTCAGCACGGCATAATCGCGGATGCCGCCCTCTTCATGTGCCGGTGATGTCCGGAGAATCAACGGCCACTGGGGCCAGGGGTTGTTGAGGGGCCGCTCATCGGGCGGTTCGGCCAGCAGCTCGATCTGGTGCACCACTTCGGCGCCCTGACGATGAGCCGTGCCAAGACAGTCTGCGCCGGTGTCACCGCCACCCAGAATCACCACCCGTTTGCCCTCGGCATCAATCCGTTCGTCGGCGGGTATCTCCTCGCCAAACAACACCCGGTTCTGCTGGGAGAGGTAATCCATCGCCAGATGAACGCCCTCCAACTCACGGCCAGGAACGTCCAGTTCCCTAGCCTTGGTTGATCCGATGGCCAAGCATATGGCATCGAATTCAGAGAGCAGGCGGTCGACGGGATAGTCCACGCCAACGTGGGTGCCGGTCAGAAAAGTGATGCCTTCAGCGGCCATCAGGTCGACGCGGCGCTGAACAACGGATTTTACCAGCTTGAATTCGGGAATTCCCAGAACGAGCAGTCCGCCGATGTAGCCGGCGCGCTCGATGACCGTTACCAGGTGTCCGGCGCGGTTCAATTGCTGGGCGGCGGCCAGGCCCGCCGGACCAGAGCCGACTACAACAACTTTTTTTCCAGTTCGGTTGGCTGGCGGTTCGGGCTTGATCCATCCGTTCTCGAACCCCCGGTCAACGATCTCTTTCTCGATGTACTCGATGGTGACCGGGTCCGAGTTGATGCTCAGGACGCAACTGGCCTCGCAAGGCGCGGGACAGATGCGGCCAGTGAATTCGGGGAAATTGTTGGTGGACAACAGTGTCCCTAAAGCCCCTTCCCAATCGCCCAGGTAGACTTGGTGGTTGAAATCGGGGATCACGTTGCCCAAGGGGCAGCCCATATGGCAGAAGGGCACCGCGCAATCCATGCAGCGGGAACCCTGCTCTTTGGCGCGTTCTTCGCCCCAGGGCTGGTAAAGCTCCCGGTAGTCGCCCTTTCTTTCAGCTACCGATCGTCGTTCGGGGGGTTGCCGGCCGGAATCCATGAAGCCTGTCGGTTTACCCATTGCCGACCGCTTCCAGTTCCCGCTCCGTACCCTCCTCGGTTCTGCGCTTCCGCTCTTCCAGAACCCGGCGGTAATCTCTTGGCATGATCTTTTTGAACCGCTTTAAAGCTGCATCCCAATCGGCCAGTATCTCGGTCGCCGGAGTACTGCCTGTGTACTTCTTGTGGTCTTCGATCAGCCCTTTGAGAATCCCGATGTCTTCGGGGTCGGTTACCGCCTCCATGTCGGCCATGCCGTCATTGAAGAAGATCCCGAGACAGTTTTCTTTGTCATAAACGAAAGCGATTCCGCCGCTCATGCCTGCGCCGAAGTTTCGGCCCGTGGGGCCAAGAATCACGGCCACGCCGCCGGTCATATATTCGCATCCGTGGTCTCCCACGGCCTCAACTACAGTTTTTACGCCACTGTTACGGACGCAGAACCGTTCACCGGCGATGCCCCGGATAAACACTTCACCGCCGGTGGCCCCGTACATGGCCACGTTGCCGATGATGATATTCTCCTCGGCCACGAATGTCGCATCGGGATGGGGTTGCACGACGATGCGGCCGCCCGACATTCCCTTGCCCATGTAGTCGTTGGTGTCGCCAAGCAGGTTGATATTGATGCCCCGGGCCAGGAAGGCACCGAAGCTCTGTCCAGCGGAACCGGTCAACTTGATATTTATCGTGTCTTCTGGGAGTCCATCTTCCCCGAAAGCCTTGGCAATCTTGCCGCTGAGCATGGCGCCCAGGGTCCGGTTGGAGTTATGGATCGGCAGGTCTATGTTAACGGCCTTCCCTTTATTCAACGCCGGCTGAGACTGGGCGATCAATTGGTGGTCGAGGGCCTTTTCCAGGCCATGATCCTGTTCTCGGTCACAGTAGACGGGCTCGCTTGGGTCGGCTGACTCTTGGCAGTGCAGCAACCTAGAGAAGTCCAACCCTTGGGCCTTCCAGTGATCCTCCGCGTCCATGTAATCCAGAACGTCCGTTCGGCCGATCATCTCGGCAACGGTCCGGAATCCGAGTTCGGCCATAATCTCCCGCATCTCTTCAGCGACGAAGGTGAAGTACGAGACTAGGTGCTCAGGTTTTCCGGTAAACTGTTTGCGTAATTCAGCGTCCTGGGTCGCGATACCAACCGAGCAGGTGTTCATGTGACACTTGCGCAGCATGATGCAGCCGCTGACCACCAAAGCCGAGGTGGCGAAACCAAATTCTTCCGCGCCCAATAGCGTGGCGATGGCCGCGTCTCGGCCGGTCTTCATTTGGCCGTCGGTCTGCAGCACTATCCGGCTCCTGAGTCCGTTGGCCACCAAGACCTGTTGGGTCTCGGCAACGCCCAGTTCCCAGGGCAGTCCCGCGTGCTTGATGGACGACTCGGGAGACGCGCCGGTGCCACCGTCATGGCCGCTGATCAGAACCACGTCCGCATGACCCTTGGCCACACCGGCCGCGATAGTGCCTACGCCGACCTCCGCCACTAGCTTCACGTGGATCCTGGCGTCGGGGTTGATGTTCTTCAGGTCATAGATCAACTGGGCCAAGTCTTCGATCGAGTAGATGTCGTGATGGGGCGGCGGCGAGATCAACTCGACACCAGGGGTGGTCTTCCGCACCCAGCCGATGTATTCATCGATCTTGTGGCCCGGCAACTGTCCGCCTTCACCGGGTTTGGAGCCCTGGGCCATCTTGATCTGCAGATCTGTGGCGTTGATCAGGTAATTCGGGGTTACGCCGAACCGGCCTGAAGCAACCTGCTTGACGGCGCTGCTTCGAGAATCACCGTTCTCGTCCACAATATAGCGGTGGTAGTCTTCCCCGCCCTCGCCCGTGTTGCTGCGGGCAGCCATCCGGTTCATGGCGATTGCCATGGTCTCGTGAGCTTCCCGGCTGATTGAGCCCAATGACGCGGCGCCCGTAGCGAACCGTTTCACGATCTCCGCGGCAGATTCCACTTCGTCAATGGCGACCGGAGTCCGGTCCTGCTTGAATTTCAGCAGTCCCCGCAACGTGGCCAACCTCTTGGTCTGGTCGTCGGAGTGGCGGCTGAACTCTTTATATGCGTCCCAATCGTTGGTGCGAGCGGAGTGCTGCAACTTAGCGATGGCGTCTGGATTCCACTGGTGGACTTCCTCGCCTCGCCGCCATTGGTAAGCGCCACCCTGCTGTAGGTCTTGTTGCGCTGCAATATCAGCCGAACCGAAGGCCCGGTCATGGCGGTCCGACGCTTCCCGCTCCAGGCCGTCCAGACCGATTCCACCCACCCGTGACGGAGTCCAGGTGAAGTATTCTTCGATCAGTTCTCGGCTCAGCCCAACTGCTTCAAAGATCTGCGCGCCCCGGTAGCTCTGCACCGTGGAGATGCCCATCTTGGACATTACTTTCAGCACGCCCTTTTCGTTGGCCTTGATGAAGTTCGTCTGTGCGTAATCAGGTTTGGTCCCGTTGACCTGTCCAGTCTCAGCCAGGTCCCGGACGGTAGCCAATGCCAAGTACGGGTTTATGGCGCCGGCGCCGTAGCCGATCAGCAATGCAAAGTGGTGGACTTCTCTGGCGTCGCCTGACTCCAAGACCAGAGCGGCCTTGGTGCGGGTGCCTTCTCTGATCAGATGATGGTGGACTGCTGAGACCGTCAGCAAACTGGGTATGGGCGCCCAGCGGCTGTCTGCGCCGCGGTCGGTAAGTACGATTATCGAGCAGCCGGACTCTATAGACTTGGAAGCCTGTTCCCGAATCCCGTCCAACGCTTTCTTGAGGCCACCTTCTCCGGCCTCCCGGTCATACAGCGCCGATATTGTGCCGGAACGCAATCCATCTAGGTCCAACCCTTTTATCTGGGTCAATTCCGAGTCGGATATGATTGGAGACTTCAGCCGCAACTGACGGCAGTGTTGCGGGGTTTCCTCGAACAGGTTTTGTTCTCTGCCGATAAATGTCCCAATGGAAGTGACCAACTCCTCGCGAATGGCGTCCAGAGGCGGGTTAGTGACCTGGGCGAACAACTGCTTGAAGTAGTTATAGAGTAGTTGGTTCTGATCGGAGAGCACAGCCAGAGGAGCATCATTGCCCATGGAGCCGATGGCTTCTGTGCCGTTTTGCGCCATAACCGTAGTAAGCATCCGAATCTCTTCGATGCTGTAGCCAAACGCCTGCTGCAACCGCACGAGCTCAAACGAATCCATGGCCGGAGCTCTCGCCGCGGCCGGCAGGTCGTTGAGCGTCAATTTGTTTTCTTTCAGCCACTGGCCGTAGGGGTTCTTACCGGACAGTTTCTGTTTCAGTTCATCGTCGCCGATGATCCGGCCTTCTTCCAGGCTAACCAGGAACATGCGGCCCGGTTGCAATCGTCCCTTGAATTTGACATCAGCGGGGGACACTTCCAATACGCCGGTTTCCGAAGCCATCACTAATTTATCGTCATTGGTGACCAGATACCGGAAGGGGCGCAGTCCGTTCCGGTCCAAGAGGGCGCAAAGGGAACGGCCGTCGGATGCGACGATCATTGCCGGGCCGTCCCACGGTTCCATCAGAGAAGAATGGTACTCGTAAAAGTCCTTTCTCTCCTGAGACATGGTCTCGTGCTGGTCCCAAGCCTCGGGAATGAGCATCAGCAGGGCGTGGTCCAGGTCCCGGCCCGTCATCTGCAGCAGTTCTAGCGCATTGTCCAAACTGGCTGTGTCGCTATCGCCAGGGTTGGTGACCGGTGCAATCTTGGCCATGTCGTCCCCGAACAGCGGAGACTGGAACTGTGCCTCCCGGGCATGCATCCAGTTGACGTTGCCCCTAAGGGTGTTGATCTCTCCGTTGTGGGCCAGGTACCGGTAGGGGTGGGCCAGTCGCCAGCTACCCAGGGTATTGGTGCTGAACCGTGAGTGGACGAGCGCGAAGGCGCTGACCAGGTCTTCGTCTTGCAGGTCCAGATAAAAATCAGCTATCTGGTGGGCCATGAGCAGGCCCTTATATACCATGGTGTTGCAGGACATGCTGCAGATGTAGAACTGGTCGGCCTGGTCTTCAGTCAGACCTGAATCATTGACTGAATGTTCCAGTGTTTTCCGGACCACGAAGAGCTTCCGCTCCAGGTGCGCGGCATCTTTGATGTCCGGGCCCATGCCGATGAACACCTGGGCGATGTTGGGACAGACTTCCCGGGCGTCTTTGCCGATCTTGGAATGGTCGAGAGGCACCTCACGCCACCCCAGAACTTTCAGGCCTTCAGCTTCGATGGCCTTTTCAATCAGGCCACGGCAGTTGGTGTGGACTTCAGGTGGCATGAAAACCATGCCGACACCGTATTCACCACCGGGTGGAAGACTGATTCCGAAAGAAGCGGCTTCGCGCTCAAACAACTTTACGGGCGTTTGGATGAGCATACCTGCGCCGTCGCCGGTTTCCGGGTCTCGCCCGGCGGCGCCACGATGTCCCAGGTTGATCAGCACCTGCACACCTTCGTCGATGATCTGGTGCGTCTTCTGACCCTTGATATTGGCGACAACGCCTACGCCGCAAGCATCGTGTTCTTGCTCGGGCGAATAAAGTCCTTTTTTAGCTAGTTCTTTTAAAGGGTCCATCAGCCGATAACCTATCTATTCAATACCCATCAATAACGTCAGGGGCATTAGCAGCGCGGCCATCCCAGAAACGCAAAACCGCCGCTAGGCGCGGCGTAAGCACAACTCTCCCTGTCAAACAGGGCCGCAAAATGATTTTGTTAAATATATCACAATATCAAGAACGCACAAGGCCCACGGCGAAAATGTCGCGTGCCCGGAGATTGCTTTCAGTCCGTCGGATTACCCTCAACCGTATTCATGGGTAATTTTAGTATCCGCGGCTGAATCAGGCTCAAATAATGGATATTACAAGATAAAATGGACGATTATCTATAATTTTAGTTGCCGTATTACCGAAAACAGATATTTCTATACGTTTACAGTAACCGCCTTTTCTTGGTCATTCGGTAGTTTGGAGAAATGCAAGGAGCGTCCCATCTGAATGGGACGCCCTGATGCCTCTTGGACTAGACCCGGCCGCGTTCAGGTTAACAGGTGAATCGCTCCGGCCCATTCACGCCGGCAAGCGCCTCGAAGAATAAGGCCAGCTCCCCTGGGCTCACACCGTTCATGGTGTGCAGATGGCCCCAGGCAGCGATAGCAACCTGACCATCCGCGATCCGGTCGTACGGGCGAGCCACGCCCCAATCGTCAAACAGTTCAATGTCCTCCAACGCATCCCGGAGTCCCGTCACTTGGGCTGGGTTGGTGAAGTTGTAACTCACTACTATGTTCCCGTGCTCCAGGTTGTGGACGATACGCTCATCTGGGAGGTTTTCGGTGTAAAAACCGCAGGAAGCAGGCCTGGACCAGTGCTCGCCGGAAGTCGGTGGGGCATCGCTGTATCCAACTTTTTGGCCCTCGGGCACATGGCTGACGCTCTGCAGGATTGGGACTGGCTGCCCGATCGCAGTCGATATGACTCTGATCTCGGGTGTCCCTGGGGGTGTGCCACCGAATGTCTCTATGCTGGCCGGGGATGTTAGGTCACTGAAAAGGCCAGAGATATTCACCACGGGCACCGCTATCTCGATGGTTAGCCGGCTTCCGTCCCGGTCAATTATTAGTCCTTCCAATAGTCCGGCCGTGTCCGGATCTGGCAAGAACCCGGAGGCGAGAGCGGCGATTCCTCCTATGAACCCTTCCAACGATTCCGCTGCATCTCCATCGTTGAATTCCATGGTTACTTTCAGGTTGAGAGAATCGCCATCCAAATCGCCCCCCAGTCCCACGATATCCAGCGCTGAAATGAAATCCAAAGAGATTGGGAGGTCTCCTAACTGGGAGATGGAGCCCAGATCAGCGTCCTCGGCCAAGTCAGCTGGAACCTTCAAAGCAAAACCGAATATTCCGCTGTCAAGGTCGTTTAAGGCATCGATGAGGGAGTCCGATGCGGGGTCGGCATCTCCAACCTTTATGTCAATGATATCGTTGATGGCCCCGCCGGTCCCAACCGCGAATGTAGAGCTATCCAGGACGCTCAATTCAAATTCGTCCGCATCGCCTGCCGGATAGTAAACGTTGCTTCCTTCGTAAACCTGTTGCACCAAATCTTCGCCGGAGACCGATTCCAATCCGGTTATCAGCGAAGCCTCGTCGAAACTGCCGTGCAGCAAAATCGCGAAATACTCAACGTCATCGTCATCCGTAATCTCCCCAAAAAAATCGGCCCTGCTGATGTCCTCGAACAACCCACCGGTCTGAAACTGCTCAATCTTGAAAAATTTACCGATTCCATCATCGTCTTCGGATGACCCCGATGAGAGCATCTCTACAAGCTCATCCACGCCAAAATCGAAGGCTTCTAAGGCTTGGTTAGCCGCGACACTCCCTACAACATTGGCCCTCTGAGGCACCAAACTAACGGTGCTGCCGTCACCATCACTGCCGCTATCACCACCGCATGCGATGGCGAGAATCATCAGCAATAGTCCGGCAGCCAAAGTCGTTCGCTTGATCGATCTGGAGATGCCCATATATTCCTCTTAGTTTCTATACCAGGCCCTAGGGAAAATACGTTCTTGCCGGTAGTCTGGATTGTTTCCCGCCGTACTCATTGGTCATTGACCAGGCTAACGACCCCTGTCGATTAACACAATCCAGAAATCAAACTATTTACCCGGAATTTACGGAATGAACGGCCTCTTTCAATACGGTTTATTGACCCCGTTCCACGCCTGGCCTATACTCGATTTAGCAGTTCGCAAACGACAATAGCCTATAGGGGATTCGGAGGCAAAATTCTGGAAGTCCAGCAATTGGAACCGTCGGAAGTCGCTCGCTTGATCATCGAGGTTGCCTCGGAAAAACTTGCCGCCGACATCGTCATGCTGGACCTGCGGGGTCTGGCTTCTTTCACCGATTACTTCGTGGTCATGTCCGCAGACTCTTCACGGCTGATTCAGGCCTTGGAAGAAGACATCGCCACCACCATGAAGCAGTCCAACCTGTCCATTCACCGCCGGGAGGGGACCGCGGCCTCAGGATGGGTATTGATGGATTGTAGCGACGTTATCGTCCACATATTTTCGCCCGAGGAACGGGAATTCTTCGGCTTGGAGAAGCTCTGGGCCCGGGCCCCCCAAGTAGTGAGGGTCCTCTAAGCCGAAACTTCCCATCCGGTAATCAAAGTAAAGGGCACGGTTGTACCGTGCCTTTTGTGTTTTCTTAAGTCCCCTAAACATAGAAGAGGGCAAGGCGATTTTTGTAGGCGCGGGTTATTCAACCCGCCTCGTCCGCCTTCATCCTAGATACGGATGTCCCCGCAGACCTCGGAGATCACTCTTTGATCCAGCCGTCATTGGCCCGGGTGTAGTCCAGTAGTTCTCCGGCTCCGAAGAATAGGGCCAATTCCCTTTCGGCCGATTCCCGGCTGTCAGACCCGTGCACAAGGTTGCGGCCGATATCCAGGGCCAAGTCTCCCCGGATGGTCCCCGGAGGAGATGTTGTTGGGCTAGTCTGACCCATGGTGTTCCGCACTGCTTCCACTGCGTTTTCGGCTTCCCAGGCCATTGCCACTACTGGACTGGATGTGATGAACGCCACCAAACCGTCGAAGAACGGCCGGTCCACATGCTCGCCGTAGTGTTGCCGGGCCAAGGCGTCGTTCACCTGCATCAATTTCATACCCACCAATTTAAGTCCGCGGCGTTCCAGACGGCTGATGATCTCTCCGATCAGGCCGCGCTGAACTCCATCGGGTTTTACCAGCACCAAGGTGCGCTCCATTCGTTATTCCTTCGCGAACTCCCGTTCGTCTTATTGAATTATTGGATTCTGGGTTATTGGATTTTCATGTCCGGGTGCTCGCTGAGTCCTCCAGCTTGAAATGGACTCCTCGGGATTCCATGTCCCACATGAATGGTGCCGGGTCCATCGCCTCGGGCGGATACACTCCGGGACCGGGCAATTCTCGTTCGACCAGGAGTCCTGCGCCGACCACCAGGCACGAAGCAGTGGCCAAGGCAATGTCTCCCTGGGGAAATGAGTAGGTCATTGTCAGTTCCGCCTCGCGGCCCTCTCGGACTCCCTTGACCCGCACTTGCCGGGGAAGTCTGCCGGGGTCAGGGCTATCGCCAGCCCGTTGTGTGCCAGCCAAAACCGCTGCCGACAATGCCGCCGGTGTAATGGAAACGCCGTCCACTTCCAGCGTTTCTTCAGAGGCGAAACCGGCATCAACAAGGCCTTTCAATGTTTCGGTCGTGTCCGGATCGGAAAAACCTCGCCACAGCGAAGCGTGTAGCAAACCCTTGAACGACATCGGGATGGTCACCGTTTCCAATCCCACGTTGTAACAACGAATGTTACCCCACGGTGCCGGGAATGCAACGTCTTGGAATTCGGACATGCCCGACGTCTGAGTCCACCTTCCCCGATCGTAGAGCAGTGCCGATTGACTGAACAGGGCCAAACGGTGACGCCAAACCGCCTCGCTGCGGTAGGAGGCATCGTTCACCATGAAGAACCGGACCTCTTCCACAATGTCCATACGGCCAGCCATGTGACGCGCCAACACATTCGTCTGGCCGGGACTGGCTCCCAGTCCCGGAAGCACTCCAACTCCACGGTGCTTGGCCAGGGAACCAAGGTACTCGGACTCGAAGACGCTCTGTAAGGTCTCCACGTCGTCGTTGATGTCGGCATAGGGGATACCGGCCTCAATCACGGTGCGCATCAGAGATAAGGTATCCCGGTTGAAGGGGCCAGTGGTGTTTAAGACTACCGATACTCCACCTAGAGACTTCGCTAGTTGGTCTTCCTGGCGGTAGTCCAATTGCCGGGCTGTGATGGGGCCTTCCAGGGTGTGTGCCAGATCGTTGGCCCGCTGCAGGTCTCGGTCAGCCACGATAACCTGCTGAAACTTGCCGCACTCCAGCGCCAGGCGAGCGGTGGCTGCGCCCATCGTGCCGCAGCCGATTATCAAGGCTGTAAAGTCGGCCATCACTACCGGACTTGGCCCCGAACGTTCCTACGACTTTGGGGCACCCGGCGGCTTTGGGGTACCCGGCCGGGCTTTTTGGGTACGCCGATGCTAGGCATGCGCA
>Ga0209753_1000285_pt1 | contig 20725 bp, 13 predicted proteins | sample METZYME_3_550m_FD_187550 | JGI IMG/M metagenome (GOLD analysis project Ga0209753, IMG submission 187550) | Marine microbial communities from oxygen minimum zone in mesopelagic equatorial Pacific - METZYME_3_550m (SPAdes) (version 2) | ecosystem: Environmental > Aquatic > Marine > Oceanic... | reverse complement strand
TATATCGCCTAGTCCGCTTAAGTGAGACTGCTCCCTGCCCCATCGTCCTGCGCGCGGTAAAACCTGTACCAATGCCAAAATCGACACGCCCCGGCGCCAGCTTGTTCAAAGAGGCCAGCGCGTTGGCCGAGACTGGCTCAATACGATTGGAAGGAATAAGTACACCGGTACCAAGACGAATCCTCGATGTTTCGTGGGCGGCTAGTGCCATGCAGACGAAGATGTCCGGATTCAGTAGCTGGGTGTCATAGAACCAAGCCCCGTGAAAACCCAACTCTTCGGCTCGCTTAACCCACTTCCACGAGTCCACCTCGGATGCAAACGCCACTGAATATTTCATATCTCCCACTGATCCAATCGATCTACGCTTTCGATATTAGCAGCGGTAGGGCGATTTCCGTATCCGGGCCTGAGTCTCCCTATGCTCTCGCCCAAACATGCAGCAACAGCTAATAGACAGCCACCTGAACAAGGGGTGCAATCTAAGGTCTCCATTGGTTGAGTTAACAGATCGTCGAGTCTATTAAGCTCTCAAGCGATGGAGTAGCAATGAAACAGGATGGATTAGCATTGGAGGCTGAAGGAGTTTTGGTCCGGAGGCGACAAGTTAGTCCGGTTACGGTCGAGTGAAGAAACTCGAGTTTTCTACCTCACTTTTTTTTTGCTTTCTTTCGCTTTCTTTTCTCTTTGAGAGTTAGTTGTGGCGCTCTTTGGGTGTTTCGACCCTGTTTATTTTTTCCCTTACTCATGAGATTTCCTCAACTTGGTTTTCGGTCATCTGATGTGGTTAAGTGACAAAAACACCTCTACCTTAAACTCCTTTTTCTGCCTAAAGTCCAGTTAGGCAACAACTTAAGGTACTTTCGCCTGATTACTGGTAGGTGCCAGTCCATTTTTTTAAGTACCTCGACGGCACGAGTAGCACCGCTAAATTCGGCCCAACCGAGAGCATCGCCGCCCCAGGTCCGGGTCATATCACCTTTCGGGTTCTCGACCTTGATTACCTCAGCACCCAGCATACTCAGCTGATAACTGCAGTAGGGGCCAGCAAGTACGTGAGTCAAATCAACTACGTTTATTCCCGTGAGTGGTTTTTTCGTTCCTACAATTCCCCGTCGTTATAGGTCTCTGTAATGGTTCGTTGATGAAGTGGGATTCGGTTGTCCCCGATTTAGTTTCTTTAGAATCCAGAAGCCTAACCAAGTGCTTACGACAGCCCTCAACAGCTGGTGGATGACTATAGGTAGATACCAAATAAAGTTTGCGAAGGCGTCGGGAAGAACAATGTAAGTAAAAGGCTTCAACAATAGATAAAGGAAAGGAAGGTAATCGCTAAAAAAAATGTCGTTCGATAGGGACAGCACGGTCGCATCGCTAGATAACACAACTCCTAATGCCCAAAGGCAAAGCCCAATTTGAAAGGGCGTAGTCCAAATACAGATGTATGCAAGTACTCGAAGGAAGGCTGTCATAACTGATGAAGCGTTGGAACGTACTCCAATGTGGAGGAAGTCCAAAACGTCCGAAAACTAATCTGGAACGCTGTGAGGAGGTATGGTCGCGGTTTCATCTCTTCCAAACTACGCCTCTCGCCGTGACCTGTCATGGCTCTTAGCTCGGTTCGAGGTAGTGGAATAGTGTTTCATCATGAATACTACTAATGCCTGATATGGCTCCGATAACCATCATTGCTGGATGACCTTGCGTGGGGAAATCCACGCTTTTAAATGCGCTCGCCCGATCTGCGGGTCGATCTGCTGTCGACGGCGGACGTGGTGTTGACGACAATACATCGTATTGGCGCTCACGCTACGATTGAACCCGAATACTAAACGCCTACCCGACAGGGCAGACAATTGTTTAGATTCTGGACAGTCTGCTGAGAAATATAGGCAACGACACTGGAGTAGAGAATGACTGATTCCACACCCTACATACCCCCAATGGTCTGGCAATGGGAAGAGGAAAGTGAGAGCCGATTCGCCAACATCAACCGACCTGTGGCGGGACCGACCCACGACAAGGAATTACCGGTTGGCAAACATCCATTGCAGCTTTATTCCCTCGCGACTCCCAATGGGGTCAAGGTCACCATGCTGCTGGAGGAAATACTGGCAATTGGGAAAGAGGGTGCGGAGTACGATGCATGGCTAATCAATATCGGCCAGGGGGACCAATTCGGCAGCGGTTTCGTGGATATCAACCCGAATTCGAAGATACCGGCAATGGTCGATCACAGTACAACGCCGCCGACCCGAGTGTTCGAATCGGGCGCGATCATGTTGTACCTGGCGGAGAAATTCGAAGCCTTTGTACCGGCGCAGGGGCCGGAGCGTGCCGAGTGCCTTTCATGGCTTTTCTGGCAGATAGGCAGCGCCCCGTATCTTGGTGGTGGCTTCGGTCACTTTTATGCCTATGCCCCGGAAAAATGGGAGTATCCGATCAATCGTTATGCGATGGAGATCAAGAGGCAACTGGATGTGCTTGATCGCGACCTGGCATCGCGCCGGTTCCTCTGTGGTGATGAGTACAACATTGCCGATATGGCAATCTACAGTTGGTATGGTCAGCTGGTACTCACTGGTCTGTATGAATCCAAAGAATTTCTCGACGTGGCGTCTTATACCAACGTGGTTCGATGGGCGACCGAAATCCACGAACGACCGGCTGTACGACGCGGCAGAAAGATCAATCGAGCCAGTAAGAACGGTTTGAAAGAACGGCACGATGCCAGCGATCTGGATGCTCTCGAGAAGAAGTAATTGCACGACAGCGACCGATAAGGACGGGGAATTGACAGAATGAATTCGGTCTATTGGATGCGAATAGCTTTCCACGAGTCGGCTGTATTCGGTAGAGTTCGGCGTCAATAACCGAGGAGAACGCGCATGGCATACGAAATCGTGTACTGGCCTGGCTTCACTGGTCGAGCGGAGCCCGCCATCCTGCTACTCGAAGACGTGGGCGAGCCCTACACGATCGACACCGACGTTCCAGCAAGGATAGAAGCGCTGGGTCAAACAGAGCCGGTTTTCGCCTGTCCGCTGCTCATCGACGGGGAGACCGTCCTTTCGCAGACGAGCGTCATCGTGGAATACCTTGCCGGCAAACACGGGTGTGACGTGGCGCCTGCTGACGCCATCGACGCCGCCCAGTTCGGCTACAACCTTGCGGACATCTGGCGGGAGATTTACGAAGGTCGCCGGGACGGTAGTGCGGATTTCCTGACCGATCGTTTCCCGCGCTGGCTGGACGTCATCGAACACAGCTTCGGGGGCGATCAGGCGTGGTTTTTTAGCGACGATGCGCCAACGTGGGTCGACTACCTCGTACTCAATATCGTGACCCTAGCCACGTACTGCTGGGGCGAACCCGCAGTCCAAATGATGCGCCGCCGGTCAAAGTTCAACGCGTGGACCGAGCGCATGATGGAGCGCCCGCGCCTCAAAGCTTATTTTGACAACGAGGCCAGTCTGCCGGTCGCCTACGAAGAGGTTCGCGCTACCGCCTCATCCTAACGTGCCCTTAAAGGGTGGGGATGGGCATGGGCTGGCGTAGAACAGCGTGAAAGCGGGACGTCCTGTTTTTACTCGGACCTTTAGCAATGACACCCCCCGCTCCCACAATTTGATGCTCTTACAAAGATTTTGGAGCATCAATTTAGTGTGGTTATTTCAGCCTTCTTTCTTTGGCTCTTTTCAAGATTCGACCCGAAAACGGAGGAGCTTCTGGTCGAAGTCGACTCTCGAAGTCGAAGCAGATGCTTGGGTTTATGTAGCTGTTAGGGGCAAGTTCTCATGGGTATCCCCTGAAGGCTCGTGAGGTTTGTTTAAGCGGTAGAGGCTTCAGAGTAGACAAAGCAGTAGACTTTTTTATGCCGTTGACGATGAACTAGTTGGCTGCAACGTTGTAGTGAAAGGATTTAATTATGCGAATTCAGGTGAACAACTGTCGTTTGTACGTGGATGTTGTGGGATCCGGTCTTACAGCGGAGGGTCCGAAGATGGTCGAACGACCGGTTGTTTTTGTGTTGCACGGTGGTCCTGGCGCGGACCATTCGACGATGAAGCCCGATTTCAATCCCTTAGCCGAAGTCGCTCAGCTCGTTTACTACGATCATCGTGGACAAGGCCGCAGTGATCCAGACAAATCGGACAACTGGCATCTTGATCAATGGGCCGACGACCTGCGTGGGTTAATTGATACGTTGGGCATCGAAACACCCATTGTGTTGGGACTTTCTTTCGGTGGGTTTGTGGCTCAGAACTACGCTGTTCGACACCCCGACCGGCTGCACAAATTAATATTGGCCAGTACCGTCGCACGTATGGTTCCACAACGCGTCTTTGAGGCGTTTGGACAGTTCGGTGGGGACAGTGCGCGTATTGCAGCAGAAGATTTCTGGAATGGTCCCAGTACGGAGAATACCGCTGTCTATATGCGAGAGTGTCTACCTTTATATACCCGTACTGAACGTGACAGTGACGCAGAACAAAGATCTATATGGACACAAGCCGTCATCGAACACTTTTCAAAGCCTGGCGGCGAGAACTGGACTTTCGACTATCGGGAAAAACTTGCGGCCATCGCATGTCCTACTCTCGTGACGGCGGGTGAGATTGATCCGATCACACCGATTGCAATGGTAAAAGAGATGGCCTCATGCATTCCCGACGCCATGCGACAACTTGAGGTTTTTGCCGACTGTGGTCACGGTGTGCATCGAGATGATCCGCGCGCGTTTGAGGTGATGAAGAAGTTTATAACAGGTACTTAAGATTAAACGCCGAGTTCGTAACGATGAGACGATACCGATAAGAGCCAAGAACGCGCCACGCGTCAGCAGTACAATGCCGCCGTCGCTTTAACCATGATAAAAACTATTCCTTACAGAAGGAGATTGATACGAACACGTTGACAGATCAGCAAGCGGCCGTGGACGCCGTACCCCTAGAGGAAATCGACGTGAGTCGGCCTGAGCTTTTTCAGAACGATGCGTGGCGCCCGTGGTTTGCGCGGCTGAGGAGCGAGGCACCCGTGCATTATCTCGCCGACAGCGTCAACGGGCCTTTCTGGTCCGTCACCAATCACCGACTAATCAAGGACGTCGATACCAACCACGAGGTATTTTCCTCCGAGGCTGGTGGCATTGCGATTGTGGAACTCGACGAGGTCAACACAGAGGAAATGGAAAGCGAAAGCTTCATTGGACTCGATCCACCTCGACACAGCCCGCAGCGCCAAAGTGTCGCACCGGCGGTGTCACCGCAGAACCTTGTTCAGCTTGAACCGCTCATTCGTGAGCGCGCGATCGATATTCTCGAGAGCTTGCCGATTGGCGAGACATTCAACTGGGTGCAGGAAGTGTCCATTGAGTTGACTGGTCGGATGCTGGCCACGTTGTTCGATTTTCCGTACGAGGAGCGTCACAAGCTCATTCACTGGTCGGATATTGTCACCGCGGTTCCGCAGGTTACTGGTGACGACACCATCGATATGACAAAACGGTATGAAGAGCTTATGCAAGCCGCGGGCGCGTTCTATCAACTATGGGGGGAGCGTGCTGCCGCGCCACCAAAGTTTGATCTCATTTCCATGCTTGCTCATGGAGAAGCTACACGGACCATGAACGAAGACCCGGGGCTCTTCCTAGGCACCTTGATGCTTTTGATCGTCGGTGGAAACGACACGACACGAAACAGCATCAGCGGCGGTGTCATCGCCTTGAACGAGCATCCGGATGAGTACAATAAACTGCGCGACAACCCGAAACTCATCCCCAACATGGTGTCTGAAATCATTCGATGGCAGACACCGGTAATACATATGCGCAGGACCGCTCTTCAAGATTTCGAGCTTGGCGGTCAGCACATTCAAGAAGGTGACAAGGTCGTTATGTGGTACCTGTCCGGTAATCGCGACGAGGACATATTCGAAAATGCTGACGAACTGATAATCGACCGACCCAACGCAAGAGCCCACGTTGCCTTCGGTTTCGGCATCCACCGATGCATGGGAAATCGCCTGGCAGAGCTACAGCTCCGCGTGTTGTGGGAGGAGATCGTGAAACGATTCCACACGATCGAAGTGGTAGACGAGGTCACGCGCCTCCCCAACAACTTCATTCGCGGGATCAAAGATGTACCGGTGCGGTTGCATCCGATTTAGCATCGGATTAGGGACATTCTAGAGTCGAAAGCGAGCAACCGCGTTAGATCCAAGCATGAACACTGATGAGGCAAGATCAGCATCGAAAGATGAAAAGATTTCTTAGGTGGAAAATTAAGATGGGCGTTGGCGTCTTTAACTCGATTCGATCGTCCGGGCGGGCATCTACATTGGCGGACTTTATTAAATGGCGAGTCAACTTATCTATCAAACTCCACAACTGGTTATACGATGATGAGCCAATCCCGCTGATTGCATAAAGAATCGATAGCCCAAGGCGGTAATTAACTTCCTTTCGAACCACTACCTTCGCCTCTCGCTGCGAACCGTCACGATACTTGAGATTGGTTCAGTGCTGATCAATACCAGGGGGTCAACTACAAAAACTAGTTGGTTATCGGAACGTCTGTCCGCAAGAACTTAAAAATGCACCAAGTCGCAAAAGCACATAGCAGATGCCATATACCGTGCATCTGAACCAACGAGTCTGGATCACACCAGGGGTCTCCGGGACGCCCTCTAAGCCAGATAACAAAAGCTAAGGTAAAGGCAGTCGTGCCTACGAAGAACCATGGCGAATAAACGCGCTTACGTTGAGGGCTCTTGGACGACAATAAAGCTGGCAGCCAAAACAACAAAACCCACCAATATCTCTCAGGCTGTTCCAGCATTTCAGAGGGCATGATGCCAAAGATTGCGGCGACTACGAAGCCAACAATTCCTGAGAGCCATCTAAAGACTGGAGACCAAAATCTATAAAGGCTTTCGGAAATTGCCCATAACGCGATAGATAAACTCCACAGGTCTAGATGAACGCCTATTCCTCGCCCAAAAACCCAGCGACCAATAGCATAAATCACAACAATGACTGCATAAGTGACCACGATCCGCCGCGACGACCAACGACCCATTTCACCAACGTTTATTAACCACGGCAAAAGGATGTACATGATCATACCCACGTTGTCCGCCCATCCGCCCCAGTATGTATGGGTGCCATGCATCAGCATGGAACCCGCCCCAAGCCAGATAACTGCGAAGGCGTAGGTATTAGAAATTGGATCAAGACCTTGGAATCGATGGTCTTTGTCTTTGCTTGATGGATCTTGCGTCAACACGTAAAGCATCAAGATTCCTGCCACCATGAACGCTATATTGCTTAAGGCATTAACTGGTTCACGAAAAATTCCGGGATGCACTCTTTCGCACCAGCGTGAAACGTCTCCTATTGAGCGAAGTGATTCTTCATCTGCAGCCCAACCCAAGGTACCTATCAACACGTAAAGTAATAGAAAACCAACGCTAAATAGCGTGGCAAAAATGAGCGGTCGCGTTAGGTACATAAAACGGTTTGCGAAGTCTTAAATTTCTCAGTAATCCGATGAGCTGTTTGTTGTGCTTTGGGGTTGTACGGCTACACCGACCTCTGTTCGTGCAAACGACATAACCAGCATAATTCTATATCACACCCGTCCCGGCCACTGAGACCTTCCCTGTGTCGTGAGATGGGGTCTTTGATTCCACCAATTCACCATGCCTCACGCCAGCGTGAATCTACGATTCCAACAATAGGCGATTTGGTTTATTTCGACTTATGTCAGTTTTCCTTGGCGGGTTCCTCCTCAATCCTCCGTGGCCTTGATTGACGTCCTCTATAGCGCGCATTCGGTGGCTCTAAAAGCGATAACTTTCTGTCATCCATATCGTCGTAATGTCTGAAATCGTCCGGATCAAAGTAATCCGCCGTCCAACTGGCGTGGTGAGGTGAGTACTTGTAGAAAACGGTGTTCCGTTTGGCGGCTGCGTTCCATGGCAAGGTGCCGTGCGTCAACGCTTCAGTGAAAATGATGGCATCGCCTGGAATCGCCGCGATTCGCTTAACGGCGTCCGCGACGCCTTTGCTCAGATCGTGCCATGAATGGGGCAGGCTGACGTTGGATTTATGGCTTCCGGGAATACAGCAGAATCCGCCATTGTTCGGGTGGGTGTCATAGAGTTCGAAAGATACGGCCAGAAGCCCATTGTGGAAACGCCCGTCGCGATATCCGAACGAGCCATTGGTTCCACGCCCACCATGCAACATGCCGCCCGAAAAATCTTTGCCGCGGTCGGTATGAATGTTGATGTGATCGAGTCGATAGGTGGGCAGAGGTTCTCGTGCGGCATCATTAGTCGTTCTGCGGTCCAATAACCCGGGATCGCCGATCAAGGCTTCCAGAATCGGAGCGAGTGTCGGTAGATCAAGTAGATCACGCCAAATGGGGTCCCAGTGAAGAGGTCCTTCTGACTTGTCCGCGGGTGCATCCCATTGTTCTGCGGGTCGTCGCAGGGTGGATTTCAACCGATCGATCTGAGACGTCGTTAGTGCGTTAGGAATGATCAGGTAGCCGAAGGCATCAAATAGGTACTTTTGCTCGAGACTTAACGCCTCCCCAAACGGATCTTCATTCAGCACTTTCGGCTACTCAATTTGTTGGGTCCAAGACGGGGTTTGTACATGCGGGCACAGTAGCAGACGTTTCGGGATCGGTCACCGCGTCACTAACCCCAGCGATCATCAAGGCACCGCCGCAGGCCGGTCCTGACACGAGTTGTAGTTGAGCGATCTGAAGCCCAGCGCTGTCATCACGCCCGACGAACGGTGCTCTCTTCGCAAGTGGAGCGACGAGATCACTTTGCCTCCAGCACCGGTGACAACAGCACACTATCCGCGTTCCGATGACGGAATGTCCGTGCCGTTGGCGAAGACGACATCATAGGAAATTGACAGCCGGCTAGCTGACTCGTAGTTTCGATAAATACTATTTAAATGGAGTAACCCATGGCGATCGTGGTCCAACACGGCTACTTCGACGAAGACCAACAAGCGTTCGACGAGATCCAAAACGATGGCTATTACGGTTCCAAGTTCGACGCAACGCCATCCGGCGGTACGCCAATACACTGGCACGACGTAAGCATGCACATTTACATAACCGAAGGTATGTTTCGCTTCCAAGATCCGGCCACAGGGAAGGTACACGAGTGTGTGGCGGGCACCAGATTCGATATCCCGGAACGTACCCTACACATCGAGGAGGAGCACCACGGATACACGGCAATCGCAGGTATGTCGAAAGCGGAAGTGCCACAGCCGTTCGTGCGTCCGCCGGAAGAACTCGAAGGAGACTCGTGAGAAATTCGAGAACGAGCTACTTTCCGTAGTCGGAAATGCAAACAACTAACGACCGTTTTCTTACCACTCATTCCGGAAGCCTGCCTCGGAAGGATCTCCTCGTAGAGCTTCAAGTGGCTTTGTCGCGTGGAGAGCGAGTTGATGACCGAGAACTTCAAGACGCCGTAGTTTCTTCGACCGAAACCGTCATTAAGAATCAAATTGAAGCCGGGATAGACATAGGAAATAACGGAGAGCAACCACGGGAAAGCTTTTTTACGTACGTACAACATCGGATGACCGGTTTTGGCGGGAGTAGTAGCCGCCCTCCGTTTCAGGACATATTGCGTTACCCCAGCTGGATGGAATTAAAACTCGCGGGTTACCTTAGCGGCGTAGACCTCACCGCCGCACCCCAAGCCGTGGACAAAGTTATCTACGCGAATGAGAAGCCGCTGCATCTGGAACTCGAACAGTTTGCGTCTCTTTTGGATAACGAAGGAAATCCTTTTACAGAAACATTTATGACGGCCCCATCGCCGGGCATTGTTGCGACTGCGATGGAGGACACTTTCTATGGCGACATGCAATCGTATGTAGATGCGCTAGCCACGGCGCTGAAGACGGAATACGACGCAATCTATCGTGCCGGACATGTACTACAGCTCGATTGCCCCGATCTTGCGATGGAAAGACATACCTATTTTGGAGAGCGTAGTGAACGAGAATTTATTGAGTTCATCGACATGGTGATCGACGCCATAGGGAGAGCACTGTCGGACGTACCAAAGGAATTCGTGCGGATGCACGTTTGTTGGGGCAACTACAACGGGCCGCATGACGTCGACGTGCCACTTAAAAGCATACTCCCAAGCTTAATCAACGCTAACGTTGGAGCTCTAATGCTGTCTATGGCAAACCCAAGACATGCTCACGAGTACAGATTGCTGACTTCGGAAAACATTCCAGATGAAATGTTGATAGTTGCTGGAGTGATTGACACAACCACTAATTACGTTGAACACCCGGAAGTGGTGGCGGACCGAATCGAAGCGATTGTGGCAACCGTAGGAGACCCTCGGCGCGTAATTGCTGGAACGGATTGTGGATTCGATACCGCAGCTGGTTTACGAGACGTTGCGGAAGAAGTCGTTTGGGCAAAACTCAGGGCGCTAGTCGAAGGGGCTGAGATCGCTTCGAAAAGACTTTTCTAGAGTTCTTATAGATAGAAGGGGATCTCTAATGGACTTCAAGGACATATTCAGTGTCGAAGGTAAGGTCGTATGTGTAACGGGCGGCGGTGGCGGCATTGGTCGTGGTATTGCGGGGGGATTCGTGGCAGGCGGCGCCCACGTGTACATCGCATCACGAAGCGATTTGTCAGAGATTGCCAGGGAACTTGATGCGGGAGGGCCAGGAAAATGTATCGCGTTACGCGCGGATCTGTCGAAAGATGAAGATATCAGTGGACTTGTCGAACAACTTCGGGAACGAGAGGCGAAGCTCGACGTATTGATCAACAATGCCGCTCTCGGCAACTTCCAACATAAGTTCGAAGATTTTCCGATGGACGATTGGGATCGGATGAATTCGGTGAATGTGCGTGCACCCTTTGCTTTAACCAAAGAGTGTCTGCCCCTACTTACTCTTGCAGGTGATAGTGGGGAGCACGCCTCGGTGATCAATATCGCGTCGGTCGATGGAATTCGAATCGCATCCGACAACGATTGGGCATACGGCCACGGAAAAGCTGGATTGATCCACCTGACGCGCCAATGGGCGGGCCGTTTAGGTAACAAAGGCGGCAGAAAGGGAGGGCGAAACATAACCTTTAACGTCCTCGCGCCGGGACCCTTCCCGGGCATGCTCGATGAAATTCTCTCGACTGAAGAAGGCGTAGCTGCGGTATCAGCTATTACGACGGTCGGCCGAGTTGGCAAACCTGAGGATATGGGGGCGGCGTGCGTGTTTCTCTCGAGTCGTGGCGGCAGTTACATTACGGGTGCGGTTCTACCAGTCGACGGGGGATTGTTAGTGGGTCGCGGGGCGAACCAATAGCTTTGGGACACCCGGAAGAGTGGCAGACCCTTCAGTGCGTCAGGTAAGCGGTGCTTGTCGAAAGGTGCGGAATTAGCTTGGCTTCGCACTAGTCGCTACGCCTATTGCCGAGGCCCGTCATGGATTTCGGGATCGGTAATTAAGAGTCTCGGGAAGGTGCAAGAACTCTTCCACTGTCTTGTGTGAAGTCTTTACGTGTTTTTGCGCAGTGCGTTAAACCAGATCCACGCCATCGCAGCCACGATTAGTGCGGCGACGCTATGTCCGATCACGGCTCCTGGATACGGTTGGTCAAGGTTCGCCATCACACTCCAACAAATTGTCGTCGCGACAATGATGGGTACGGTCGCGAGGTCTCTACGAATCAACAACCAATACCCGAGCATTGCCGTTACACCAGACAGACTTGCGGATGTGACCCATGTGGTGAGATCTGAGCCCCCACCGGAATTCATGGCGAACCCACCGATCAAAAACAGTCCAGCCAGGGTGGGAATTTTCCACCGCGTCCAATCCTTGCTGACGTAATTGGCGATACCGAAGATCAGCAAATACCGGACTGAAATCGCAATGAAATTGACGATCCATTGGGTAATAGGCGCGGCGAACGGAAGAGCAAAGCCGGCGCCGAAGACAGCGGATAGTCGGGGGCCTGGAAGGTCCTGAAGAAACAACAAGGCACCGATACAAACGCTTGCCAACCCGACTAGTACCGCGGTCACCATCAAGCGCGTCGATTCAGCGCCCGAGGAGTTGCGGCGCCAGAACACGATCATGCCGGCTGTGAGTCCGGTTAAGACTGCGGGAATGAGATTTTGTATCAATGTGAACGCGACCGTGTTCCAGACTTGATTAACGAATGGCTGTGCCGTAGAAAACCCCGCCGTGAGCATGGGAAAACCATTGGCTTCGCCGAGCAATCCAAATACGAGCAACGATATGGCAACCACCAGAAAGTGGTAAATCGAAAATTTCCCACGGCTCCAGGCGATGATGCCCACGATCGCGCCGCCGAAATTCAGACACAGCGTCACGACTTGAACCAGCGTCATGACGATACCCATTGTTGTCGCTTTTGATTGTTGTTCCCGTCGCCAATCTTCGGGGATATGAATGAAGCGAGTGGCCGAAACGATCTCGTCACCTGCGATACGAACTGCGTACCGTCTTTCGCCCTTCGGCAGGGGTTCGAACTTCAAGTCGGCGAAGGTAAATGACCAATCTGTTCGGGACGGTTGTTTAGTGGGCGTGACAGATAATTCCCGCATTGAGGTCGGGGAGACCTGCATCTCTCGGTAAAGCGCGGCGTAGGCCATGGACCGCGCCTCTTCTTCGCTTAGGTCGACGCCAGACGCGGTTTCCGGCAGTCGATGCCGAACGTTTATCACAGTTCCGTCTCCGCGGACGGTCACGCCCCATTCCTCGGCGCGATCGGCGACGTCGCCTTTGAAGAGCGCGAAACGCACAAAATATCGGGGCGATTGAAGCCAATTGCCAAGCAATTTCTTGTACGTATCTTCCCCAGCCGTTTGCCACAAGAACATACCGACGTAACCGTCGACGCCAGAAACTGAAACCATCTCCAGCGCCCCTGGTTTGGTTTCTATGGATCTCTCTTCTAGGGTGGACCGGCCAACTTCTAGAGCTTCGTTTCGAGTAATTTCAATGGAAGGGGTCTCGGTACGCGATTCGGCGTTCAACCAGTAGGCAACGGGGATCGCGATGATACAAAAGACGACGAGTGCAGGGATCAATATTGTCGGCCAATGATCGGACGCTTGTGTTGGAGGCGTGATCGATGGCTCCCTCGATACTGCAGTTGAAGGTTGCCAACCGCTGTTTCGATGTGTACTTGGTAAGCCGGACCAAGCGCGCGCCTGGTATCGGCGCAGGAGAATGATGATGATCGGGAATAGAGCGATCAAGCTCAGCATTGAGCGATCAAACCAGACTCCGGGGCCCGTGGTGTAGAAGATGGGTAATCCCATCAATACGATGTCGAAAACGAAGTGCATGATAATGGCGGGTAAGAGGCCGTAGCGTAGGTAAAGCAACCCGAAAATGATGGAGGGCACCACCAACTCGACGACGCGTGCGTAAGCCGGTTGTGCTGGATAGTTCGCGTGTCCGGCGCCGAATATTAAAATTTGCACAATGAAAGCAACGGTGATGAAAAGACCACGGTGACCGTAGCGTTGTCCCAGCAACGCTGCCGATGCTATGGGTACGGCGCGAAACAGACATTCTTCCCAAAATCCAGCTTGTAGAGAAAGCGCGAACGGCGTTAACCACGGAACGAAATGGGCGAGCGAATCGGGGCTCACTAGAGTATCCGATGGGTTCCACCAGCCCCCAAGGTTTTGAGTGAAGAAATAGAAGGAAATTACGAAGACCAGGTTAATCGGCACGAGCAGGTAACCCATTCCCGTGCGGGCAGCAACGCTTTTTGTCGGAGCTGCTTGGCGACTCCAGATCTGCCAAAACTGCGGGTGATCAGGAAACGCCAGTCGTGACAATCCCTCTGCCGCGATGAATGAGAGCGTTAAGATCAGTCCGAGCGACAAGCTTGCCAAGATGCTCGATAACGCGTTTTGGATCAGGAAAACGGATGAGGAATCCGACGTGTCGTAACTTAACCAAGCAAGTGGCAACGTATTGAGACTGGCGGCAATCTGTAAAAGAGCAATCAAACCCGCGGCAACAATCGCAGGGCGCCATATCAATTGCCCGCGTCGGGATAATTGGTAAAAGCCGATGCCACTGATGATCAGCAAGAAAAACATACCGACCTGGCCGATCGTACTGATGCTGTTATTGGCGGAGCGCATTTCTTGATAACGGCGAGTGAACGATTCTGGAACACGTATCGACGGCATGACCATGCTGATGCGATCGCCGGACACACGAGCTCGAACCTGCAATCGACCGTCCCCTAGATCAGGGCGAAGGCTTTCGTAAACAAACCGATGATCAATTCGGCCATTCGGTTTTTCGTCCTGTCCCGATTCCATCAACTCGAGACCCTCGAGATCGATGTCCCAGATACCACTTGCTGCGACTTCAACTGTCCGTTTGGCAACGTTGGGACCGACGTTAGGGCGCTCTTCGTCTTCGGCAATTCGCTCCACAAAGCCGTACGGACGGCCATCGGGTCGGAAGAGGACGGTGGTTTCGTTGATCTCGCCTTCACTGAACAGCCGTACCCGCCACGTATAGGGTGAAAAGATTGGGTCTTCGAGGAGGCGAGCGAACCCGTCGATGCCCCCTGCCTCAAGCTCGACAAACGTTTTTACGGGGATATTGGTTTCGAACGAGGCCGCGTCCCTTTGCGGTCGTGCCGGCCCCCACCCATGTTCTTGCGACAGGTCCAGTGCATTTTCAATCGCGAGTTCTCGAGTCATAGAGATGTCGACGGAAACGATTGGAAAGGCCTTTGGAAAAAACGAATAGGCAATGAATGCGCAGGCGAGGGAGACTGCGGTAAATGCGACCCAAATGAGGTGCCGTTTGTTCATGCCAATTCCCGGAATAGCGAATTGATTTGTATCTATAACAGGCACAGGGCCCGAGCGGTACAGTCGTATAGCGATACAGCACGATTTTCCCGCCATAACTAGCCGAAAGTCTTGCCGGCGCTTCCACCGACGCGGACGGTAGTGGCTTTTTGTCGAAAACCTGTCCCGTCTTGCCTCTATATACGCCGTTGGTGGACGCTGCTATAAGACGGGTTGGATTCTCATTGTTTGGGATTGTGATTGAGCCAAATTGACGCAAAGACAGGGTCTCGTTTGTTCGCGTTCGTCATATCGCTGTTAGCGGCGACGCTCGACGCGAACGAACAGGCGTTGTTTATTGAACCCGCATCGATTGCTATGGACGTTGGCGTGGTTGGGACGGAGCTCACTGTCAGTTACGTTACGGTGCCCGGCGGTTTGCAAACGACGGGGGCTGGAATTTCGGTCTTCTTTGATAGCACCAAGTTACGACTGGAAACTTTGACCGAGATCTATCAGGAAGGATTAACTCAAGCGACTCGAACAGCGGATTCGGTCATTGTCGATACGTCTGATCTCGACGGCGATCGCTCGACCGATAAACGCGCGATTATCGCGTATACGAGTTTCCGTGGGAGATGGCCGGATCGCGACTCGCTAGGCCCTCTCCAATTATTTAATGTTGCGTTTGTAGCGGCAAATCAAAATTGGACGGGCGAAACACAAGTGAATTTTGTCGTGACATCGCTTGCCGCGGGATTTTCTTCAATGAGTCGTTCGGTAACGATTCGGGTGCAAGGTGATTCGCCATAAGAGGTACCGGTTCAACCGAAACTTGACGGGCGCCAGCAATGACGCGCCTCGCGGCCTGAATTCTTCAGATATATCGGTTCGGCAACTACCAACGAAAATGAAGCGGCCGGTTCTCATCGGTTTGTACGGTTTCATGTGGGTTCTTCTTCTACAAGTGAGCTGGTCGGAAGAAGTTGCTTTCAGTTTCGATATCGATTCCGATGGCGAGGCCGGAGCCCTGACCGATGGACTATTGTTGTTGCGCCACTTATTCGGGTTTTCCGGAAGTTCGCTAACCGACGGCGTTGTCGCCACGAACGCCAGCCGTTCTTCAGCCGCTGAAATTGAGGCGTACCTTGCGGGACATTCGAGTAGCGTAGACATCGACCGAGACGAGTCGAATGGAGCGTTAACAGATGGCCTTCTTTTTCTTCGGTATTTGTTCGGTTTCAGAGGAGATACGCTCGTTAACGGTGCCATTGGCAACGATGCCGCTCGCTCGAGTTCTGGGCAGATCGAAAGTTATCTCGATGACTGGACACCTACCATTGATACGAACGACCAATCCTGGGGATTTACGCGCATTAACGCGGCGACCCAGGGATTGAATGAGGATGGCGTAGTTGACGTCTTAGCCCATATCTTTGGTGATGCGGCGACCCAGGCCGCCATGTTGGTTCGTAACGGCTACGTGGTGGGTGAACGCTACGCGGATGGTTACGATGCAGGTGATCTCGGGACAAGTTGGTCGGTCGCGAAAAGTTTCTACGCTGCAGCGGTCGGGGTTGCCATCGACGAAGGTTTGATTACATCTCTCGATCAACGAGCGAGTGACTTCTTGTCCGAATGGAAGGGTACTGACAAAGAAACCATTCCGATACGAGTATTGTTGGAAATGCGGGCCGGGCTACCAGGGGAGGACACAGGCCTTTTCTCGCAAGCTGATCAATCCGCGTTCGCGCTTAATCAAGACCTCGTTAACCAGCCAGGCGCGACCTTCTTGTACTCCAACACCACATCGCAGTTGTTGGAACCCTTAATTAGGCGGGCGACGGGCGAAGATGCGCACACCTACCTGGCCACAAAGATACTTACGCCGATAGGGATTGATATGAGCAACGTAGGATTGTGGTTCGACCCAACGGGCACTAACCCGATGACGTATTGTTGTATTGATATGCGTCCAGAGGATTTCGCACGATTCGGCGTTCTGTTTGCCCGAGGTGGGCGCTGGGCTGGTACTCGACTGATCTCTTCCGACTTCGTCTCCCAAAGCCTCACCGCTCAAAGTGATTACTACGGCCTACATTGGTGGGTATTAAACGCCAACTACTTCGGCGGTTACACACCACCCGTGCAGGTTAAGGCTGCACATGGTTTGAATGGACAGCACATCTACGTTTGGTCGCAGGAAGACATCGTGCTGGTCGTTCTCACTATCTATCAGCCTCCGACCAACGGCGATTACGTATTGAGTTTGTCGAACTGGCCACGCACATGCGACGCAAGAAATACATGCAACTCGTCGACGGGAGACGAAGTCGACAGTTATAGCGAGTGGGAACTGACTAAGCTGTTAGCCGCTCTCGTGAGCGAATAATGTGTCTGAGTGAATTCGATTTTGTTTGGTGCTCGGGGATACGGTTGCCATAGACATCGCACAGCCGGGCTACGTATTAGATGGCCTACCCTTGTCGTTGCTTATTCCGTTTGCACCCCCTCTGAATATTTGTTTAAGTGCCGGTGCATGCGTCATCCGGGGGATTGAGACTGTGACCTATTTGAGCAACTTTTTGCAGCTTGTCCGCGCCGCAATCGGAATCTCCATTCTTCTTGCTTCATTTGCCTTGGCGAACGCAGATTCTCAGGATTTGACGACTGCGCCACTTTCATTTTCGGTCGATGCAGGGTCGACAGGCCTCGAGGTCACCGTCAGTTATGACACCACTCCCACGGGCCTGCAGACCACGGGTGCTGGTATCTCGGTTTTTTACGACAGTTCCAAACTAACCTTCGTTTCTCTCGCCGAAACCTACGATGAAGATCTGACGCAAGCGACGCGCACACCGGATTCGGTCGTTGCAGACTCAGCGAATTTGGATGAAAACAGCGCGACAGATAAGCGCGCGATTATTGCCTATACCAGCTTCACCGGCGCGTGGCCGGACGAGGATGACTCGGATCGACCCCTGGAACTCTTCAAGGTGACCTTCGATGCCGCGAGCGCTAGCTGGGCTGGGGAAACGCCGATCAATCTTGTCATCACCTCAGGGGCAGCCGGCTACACCGCGACCAACCCTACGGTGACGGTCGAATTCTTGCCGGATCAAGTGCTGCCGGAGATTACGGCACCGTCTGCCATTTCGGTTGAGGCGGAAGGATCCACGGGCACGGCGGCAACAAACACTACGATTGCTGCTTTTCTTACCGGGGCGACGGCATCGGACAACATTGATGGAGATGTGAGTGCAAACGTCACGACGGATGCGCCCACGACGTTCGCCGTTGGCGCAACCACTGTCACCTTTACGATTCTAGACAGCAGCAGCAATTCGGCGACAGCTACGGCAACGGTTACCGTTGTTGATACCACGGGCCCCATCGTGTCGGCACCGGCGGCACTTACGGTTGCTGCGACGGATGCTTCCGGTACCGCAGCGACAGATACGTCTATCGCAAGCTATCTCACCTCGGGTACTGCGTTGGATCTTGTTAACGGCGAAGTCGCCGTGACTACGAATGCGCCAACCGTATTTCCGTTGGGTAGCACAACCGTGACATTTTCCGCGAGCGATTCCACGGGAAATGGTGGCTCGGCCACGTCAACGGTCACGGTCACGGACCAAACGGCGCCTTCGATCACGGCAGCGGCGATAACGATCGAGGCGACCAGCGCCAGCGGCGCTAGTCTCACGGCAGCAAATATAGCGGCCGCAACCACGGTTTCGGATAATGTTGATGGGACGAACGTTACGGTGACCTCGGATGCGGCTGCGACCCTTCCGCTTGACGTCGCGACGACCGTTACCTATACCGCCACGGATTCTGCGAGTAACGCCGGTAGCGCGTCGGCCACCGTTACGGTCGAAGACACAACGGCTCCTGCTATTACCGTGGCCGAACGCGCGGTGGTGACGTTGGATGTCGCGGCCGTTGTGCCTGCGACCAACGCAATCATTGCTGATTATTTAGCTTCTGCAACCGCCACGGACCTAGTGGATGGCTCGGTCACGGTAACTAACGACGCAACGGCGGATTCCTACAACGTTGGAACCGTATCGGTGACCTTTACGGCGACGGACGCCCACGGGAACACCGCAACGGCGTCCGGCTCCATCGTGGTTGACGTTGGAGCGACCATCACGGTCCCGGCGTCTATCGTGGTTGTCTCAGCCGACGGTTCTGCACTTGACACAACACAATCGCTGATTGCCGCATACTTTTCCGGCGTGTCCGCGACCGATGTCGAAGACGGAGCCGTTGACGTCACCAACGACGCACCGGCCACGTTCGCGGTCGGCGTGACTACGATTACCTTCAGCGCAACGAATAGCCGAGATAAAACGACCACGTTAACCGGCACCATAACCGTCGTCACGCCGGCATCCGATGCCGATACCGATGGGGATGGAATTGACGATTTATTTGAGACGGACAACGGTCTTGATCCGAACCTCGATGACGCGTCGGTGGACGCTGACAGCGATGGTCGAACCAATCTGAATGAGTACTTAGAAGGCAAAGATCCGAACGCGGACGATGTCGATCCCGTCGTAACTCCGCCCACCGACCTCACCGTGGATGCGACAGGACGGCTCACGACAGTGGATCTTGGAACCGCTTCTGCGACCGATGTGCTTGACGGAAGTTTGACGCCGTCCTCGGATTTGTCCGGCGCGTTTGCACCGGGTACCCACACGATTACGTGGTCCGCGTCCGACGCGGCCGGCAATACGGGAACCTCGACTCAGACACTTAAAGTCCGTCCGTTGGTCGAAGTTGCGTCGAAAGGAAGAACGGCCGAGGGCGATACCTTTAGTCTTGGAATTCATTTAAACGGGGCGGCGCCAGACTATCCCGTTTCGGTGCCCGTCACTGTATCCGGTACGGCGACGGTTGGCGCGGACTATTCGGCTGTTGCAGAGACCGTGACGATCGCAAGCGGGCGCTCGGGTAGTTTGTCAATCGTGATTTTGGATGACGGTGTCTCGAATGAAGATGTCGAAACCGTCGTGGTCACGTTGGGGACGCCGCAGAATGGCAATGCCGCGTTGGGACCCTCGATCGTGTCGACCGTTTCTATTGTGGAGGCTGCAGTGCCTCCGTCCCTATCCATTTCGGTTAGCCAGGCCGGGGCAAAAGGTAAAACCGTCGCTGCAACTGGCGGCGAGGTCAGTGCCGTCGTGACGGTCACGGATCCAAATGGGAATCACACTTACGATTGGAGTCGATCGGATAACAACGTAGTTGGGACGTCCACCACGTCCGCGACCTTCAGTTTTGATCCGACGAGCCTCGTCGGTGTATACGAAGTGGTCGTGGACGTCACAGATGATGGAATTGCCGATACGACCTACGCCACGAGCGCTTTAATTAAAGTGGCAGCCACTGCAGAGGCCGACTCGGATGAAGATGGTATTCCTGATTCGAGTGATACCACCGAAGCGGCTAATGAGCTTTCAGTCGATGCTGGTTCCGATGATGATGCAACCATATCGGCGGATCCTGGCGTCAAGCTGGTGGTCGGCGGCGCGGCCTTTGCTAATGGGGTTGCCGGTGCCGCCGTCGACGAGTCGACCATTGCAGCCGGAGGTGAAGACGGGGGCGACCAACCGACCAACGGTGAGGACGCGCTGTTCGTTTTCCCGGGCGGTGTATACGACTTTGAGATTCAGGAACTGCCGGAACCCGGTCAGTCAGTCAACGTGTTGATCCCGCTGTCGACGCCCATTCCTGCTGACGGAAGTTACCGGAAGTACACGGAGGCCGGTGGTTGGGTTGAATTCGTGACGGACACGAAAAACGCACTAGCTAGCGCAGCGGGCGGAGCAGGCGATTC
>Ga0209753_1000280_pt1 | contig 20912 bp, 18 predicted proteins | sample METZYME_3_550m_FD_187550 | JGI IMG/M metagenome (GOLD analysis project Ga0209753, IMG submission 187550) | Marine microbial communities from oxygen minimum zone in mesopelagic equatorial Pacific - METZYME_3_550m (SPAdes) (version 2) | ecosystem: Environmental > Aquatic > Marine > Oceanic... | reverse complement strand
CGCAGACCTAGAAACCTATACCAAGAACACTCTAATGCAGAGCCCACTAGATCCAAAGATCCGAGAACAGATGATCAAGGATTTTGAAAAGATTAAAGCGGGTTATTAATTTTAGTCAACTCCAATTCTATAGAATCGACCCCTTATTAAAGGGGCGATTCTACTGCATCTAATCACAGTTCAGATTTATTCAGTATCACAAGGGACTCAGCCTCCCAACCTACGCGAGCAGATTCTCCATCTTCCAGCACACGCCGACCAGCTGTGTTTCGCATGGAGATCGTCAAAGAAGAGTTAAGTCCTGGAACTTGAACGGTGTAATAGGTCATATCTCCAAAATAGGCACTTTCCAGGATTTCTCCACTGATTTCAAACTCCATACGATCCTGTTCTTCAAAGAGCAATGTCAACATTTCCGGACGAATGCCTATGGTCACTGGCCCTGAATCCAGTGGTACTGGCATTTGTTCCTGATTGACCTTCACGTTTCCCAAGATCCCCGCATCCAAAGTTGTATTTTGGTCACTGTCTTTGAGCAACTTTCCTTCAATGAAATTCATCACTCCAATGAATGAGGCTACTCTCTTTGATTTTGGCCTGCTGTAAATCTCCTGTGGCGTTGCAATTTGGACGATTTGTCCGTCGAACATAACAGCTGTCCGGTCACTCATAGTCAGCGCTTCCTCCTGATCATGAGTAACGAGGATGAATGTAATGCCAACTGTGCGCTGCAAATGTCGCAACTCCACCTGCATTTGTTCCCTGAGATTCTTATCAAGTGAAGATAGAGGTTCATCGAGTAACAACACCTTCGGTTTCATGATGAGGGAACGAGCTAGCGCCACTCGCTGCCTCTGACCACCAGAGAGAGCATGGGCCGGCCTTTTGTTATAATTAGCCAAATCGACCAGATTCAACATTTCATCCACCCTTCGGGTGGTTTCGACTTTCCCTAGATTGAGACGTTTTAATCCATACCCGACATTCTCTTCAACGTTGAGGTGGGGAAAAATTGCATAGGACTGAAAGACCATGTTGGTAGGACGCTCGTTTGCTTCCACCCCATGCATTTGGGTACCATCTATAGAAATATTTCCTTTTGTAGGTTGTTCAAAACCAGCAATTAGACGAAGCAGTGTGGTCTTTCCGCAACCTGAAGGTCCTAATAGAGAAAAGAATTCACCTTCTCGAATTTGAGCACTTACACCGTCTAAGGCAACAATTTCTCCAAAATGCTTAACAACTCCGTTCAATTCAACTATGTATTTGTTTGACATTGTTTTAAGTTTGTCCGTCATGTTTTAAATAAATTACCAAATTGTACATTAGCTTGTTCATCGGTTGTCCGATTTATACGTCTACGGAAGTATTCGAAAAGCGAGATCAGTATTAGTGAAAGTAACAACATTAAAAATCCAAGAGCCATCACACCCGGAAGCTTTGCTGGAAAACGTAATTGCCCCCATATATAGACTGGTAACGTAGTTTCAGTTCCAGTCAGAAAGAATGCGATTATGAATTCATCAAGTGATATGGTAAAACCAATCAGAAGGCTGGAAATCAACCCAGGAGTTATCAATGGTAGAATCACACGCTTGAAGGTACCAAATCTTGTTTCTCCTAGATCCAGTGAGGCTTCCTCAAGACTCATATCCATATTCGCAAATGCAGAATTTAGTATAGCAATGGAGAATGGCGTACAGACCAATGTGTGACCGAGGATCACGGTCCAAAGTGAAAGGGGCAACCCAAGTTGCATGAGGACGATCAGCAAAGCAACTCCAATTATTATTTCTGGAAGAAAAAGCGGTAGAATAAGGAACGATAAAATACTCTTTTTCCCAAAAAACTCATAACGCGCTGATGCACGTGAGGCAAGGATTCCTAAACATGTGCTGAGGATGGAAGAGCTTATTGCTACAAATAGGGAGTTTTTGAGGGACTCTTGAAGATATGTTTCCTGAGTCAATCCTGCAAACCATTTAAATGTAAAACTATTCAGAGGGAAAGATATTATTGTACTATCGTTGAAAGCAAAAATTGGTAATAACAATACAGGAGCAAAGAGGAATAGAAGGTATGAGTATGCGAAAACCTTCAAAGAGTTATTATTTCTGTTCATGAACCTCTCTTTCTGAGCCAACGTCGATTCAGAACAATAAATGTCAATGAGATCATGCTGACAATTCCCATCGCAGAAACTGCAAGTGATGCCCCAAGAGGTGCGTTGTTGGCCTTCATAAACTGGACTTGAATCATATTGGAGATCATCAACCCATCCTTTCCACCAACCAGTTTGGGGGTAACATAGTCTCCAATCGTAGGAATGAATATTATCAGTGACGCTCCTACCACTCCTGTCATTGATAATGGCAGGGTTATTCGCAGGAAACGCTTCAGAGCGCTATCTCCAAGATCTGTCGCTGCTTCTAGGTAGCTTCGATCTATTTTTTCCAATGCCACATAAATAGGCAGAATAGCAAACGGTGCCCATGCATGCGTTAGAGTGATAATTACTGCATTTGCGTTGTAGAGGATGAACGTCAACGGTTCTTCAATCACTCCCAGCCAATCCAATGAGCTGTTCAGTACACCATTGTATCCAAGTATCACCTTCCATAGAAATACCCGCAAAAGATAGCTAGTCCAAAACGGAATTGTTACAAGAAATAACCAGAGCGCCTTGCGGTTACCACCGTGGAACGAGATAAAATATGCCATCGGGTAGGCCAACATTACTGTTGCCAGTGTAACCGCCGCAGATATTCCGAGTGACCGAAGCATTAGATCTCTATATATTGGCTCTGTCCATGCTTCAATGTAATTATCCAGACTAAAGCTACGGTCAAGAATAAGATAATCCTGTGTCCAGAAACCCAGAAAAAAAATCAGTAGCAGTGGTGCTGCTAGTAATAGCAAAGAAAAGCTAAAGGGTAGTCCAATGAGTGCAAGCCCGCGACTGGAGTCAGTACCAATCCATTTTCTTGTTTCCTCCATTATGACTCCGATGCTCATGAAACGTTTTCGATTTGCGGCAGGTGATAAAACCGGCGCAGCAGGCTGAACACGACAAAAACGCCAGCGACGATCACCAGTGTCAGAGGCAGGCCGTAAGGATCCCACAGGTCCATACTGGCTCCCCCCACCATTGGACCGACAAATGCCCCCACACCCCAGAACACTCCAAATGCGGCCATGGCGGTAGCCAGTTCCACACCACTGAACCACTGCCCGGCGAGAATCATGGCAACCGTATATACACCGGCAAAAAGGCCCCACCACAGAAACAGCGTTGTCCATAAAAGAAACGGCACACCCACAGAGAACGGCCAAGCCGCAGCACAGACCAAGCCGGCCAGAGCACACGCTACTAACACCTTGCGCGGATCAAAGTGATCAGCTGCCCAGCCGATGGGAAACTGTAGCAAGGCTCCACCAGCGGCACCAAAGAACAGCATCAAAGTTGCAGAAGACTCTGTCATCCCAACCCGTAATCCGTAGATTGGTATCAGACTGGTAGTGGCAAGTTCCATGAAAGCGACCACAAAACAGGCCAGCGCCAGCAGCGGTGCCACGAAGGCAAAACTAACCACTCCAAAGCCCGGCTTACCACTAGAAGCTGGGGCATAGCGTCCGGCCCACAGCACCGGCAATCCAGCCAGGACCATCAAGCCAATGCCGACAAGAAACGGCATTGTGCCTTGTGTTCCCGTCACTGACAGTATCAAAGGCCCAAGCGCAAAACTCAACGCCAGCGTGGTGTTGTAAAAACCCATGACGCGTCCGTGGTGCTCCCGGGGTGTTATCTCGATCATCCACGTTTCGGTTACAACAAACAGCACCGAACCCACGAGCCCGCCTAAGAACCGGATTACAAACCACGCCACGATCGACTGGGTACTCATGAGAGCGAAAATAAGGACGATCTCAAAAACCACGCCACCAAGCAGAAGGCTACGTCCTTCAAGGTGTCGCATAAGCCGCGGAACAGCAAAAGAACCGATTATGATGCCCGCGGAAGCTATCATGGCCAACGCACCGATCAGCGTACTGCTAGCACCACGTGCTTCCAGAATCAGCGACAGTAGTGGCGTATAAAGACTGAACGTGATGCCGTATATGGAAAGGCAACCAATTAATGCTGCTAGGGTCACCGCAAGCTCGTAGTTCCTCTCCGGCCCACTGGTCGATTGGGTCAGCATCGGTCAACAGCACTCATATTATTAGTGCCTCCATGCTGTGAGTTCCCAAAACTGAGCATATCAGCGCCGCGCACAATCACTGAGTGAGTCCAGCCAAAGGACAATGCCCGACCGGGCCAAAGCCTGAGGCCAGGACAGTGCGGAGTCACCGTCTCAACCACTCCATCAGGCAAACCACCCTCAACACAAAGCCCGTCATCCTCCACATACACGCACGTGGCCTGAATAGCGCTCTCTTTGTCCATTCCTAACCTATCAAGTTGATCAATAGTTGCAGGACAGCCTTTCGAATCCGCAGTGCCCCAAACCTGATCGTCACTGATGGTTGGTTCGACGAGATTCCTAATGTTCAGGATCACAAACTTAACAAGCGTAGAGTCCATGTCAACAGTCTTTCCTCAGCCAGTGTACTGGATTTTGGGCAAATATCAGTATAAGTGGTGCTGCCAGCAACAGCAAAGAAAAGCCAAAGGTCATTCAAATGAGACTAAACCAGTGTCTGAAGTCACTGCCTATCCACTTTTTTACTCTATCCATCATATACCTCCTTTGGTGATGTTTTTCGGTTCAAATTGTTACTTTCAACCATCGTACCGCTAGGAGGCTCTATTTCCTGAGACATCACCGGGAGGATTTCACGAAGGGCATCGTGGTGGGTACGCACTCCATACTCCAGATCGGAAAGTAAGATGCCTTCAAAAGCACTGGACTTCATGGCTTCATATGACAAAATGCTAAGCTGTTTGTCCTCCATTATAGCCGTGGCATCTATGCGTGTTGACAAGTAGCGGGCAAGTCGCATGGTTCTGTCCTCGTCCGGACGCTTATAGGTGGCTCCCCGGATTCCAGACTCTTTAACAGAAAAGGGGATTTCCTGATAAAAAATCACCGAGTCGGGATAGAATCCCAATACGAAATTGGGGAAAACTCCAATGTACAGCCATGCCCGTGAGAATTTGTTGTATGGCGGAATGAATTGGTCGAGTAGTTTTTTGTAGTGACGCACACTCCAGAGTCGCCCGGATCCTTCATTGAAAGGTGCAAAAGAACGAGAAACTCCGTTTATGAATGGTTCATCATAGTAATTTTTTCCATACAAATCATTCAGGGAGGGATGAGCTCGGGGTACATGGTATCCTTCGTTGTCCACATCCCGGATCGATTTCCAGTTGACGTTCTCAGGAGATGTACACTCTATAGGAGCCGTCTGCAAAAGGTCATCAGGGAGGTATCTGGAAACTTCCTCATCAAACCTATCAAGCAACTTCGCCACAGAGGACTGAGGTCCTGGCTTGAAGCGCACAAACACGAATCCGTGCCAAATTTCCATTTCCAGCTTCTTTAAACCACATTTCTGTGGATCGAGTTCCGGAAAAGTATTCGCTTTAGCCGCTCCGCGCAGACTACCGTCTAAGTTATACGACCAGCCGTGAAACGGACAGATGATTGCACTTTTGCACCGCCCCTCAGCTAAGTTAACCACACGTGAACCACGATGCCGACAGACATTGTGGAACGCCCTGATCTGATTATTGCCATCCCTAATAATCAAAGCCCGCTCACCTACTAAATCAAAAGTTACGTAGCTACCGTGAACTGGAACGTCGTTCACATGACACACGATCTGCCAGTGCTTCCGAAAGAGTTCCTCAGCTTCCAGTTCAAACAGCTCATCGTTGAAATAAGTCCAGGCTGGCAGCCCTGAACGATCCCAATTCGGAGGTGGTATAAGTTTATGGTTCAGAATTGTAGATTTCATGTTGAATTTTGATTCATCCAAACTACAGTCCCGTAGAGCGTCCTTCATCTTGTGCAATTTAGCTTTGAGTGTATTTTGAAGGTGGTAGGGTCTGTTTGAGATCAGTTTAGAAAAGTTGTCGATCCATTCAGCCCAATTCTATAAGGTTACTCTCAGTTGTCAAGAGAGAAATCATATGGTCAGACAGCCTGCTAACGATTCTCACCTAGCTTAATCTACTTAATTAAGTAACTTGGTCTCTTTTCAAAGCCTCAATTGTTTCAATCAGCAGGCGTCCCTGATCGACTTCATGAAAGCGAAGAATGGAAACGCCTTGCCAGAGGGCTATACTGGAAACTACAGCACCCGGTATGTCCCGTTCAGAAAAATTTAATGTACGTCCCTTAGAAACTCCAGCAAGAAAAGATTTTCTGGAAGGTCCGAGCAGCAAAGGCAACTCAAATTCATGCAGTTCTGAAATTCTCCGGATGACCTCAAAACTGTATTTTGCAGTACCACTGATAAAAAAACCCATTCCCGGATCAAGAACAATTTGTTTTTTCAAAACTCCTTTTGACTCTGCAAACTGAAGACGTTCCCTGAAAAAACTCTTGAGGGTGTCCAGCACATCCTCGTAATCTGAATGTTGTCTGGTTGTACGCGGCGTAGTGTTTTTTGAATACATCAAAACCACTGGGACCTGATAATTAGCAATCACTTTGGCTAGTTCAGAATCGCCGCGGAAAGCGGTAACATCATTGATGGCATCTGCTCCGGCTTCCAGTGATTGACGTGCCACCTCCGCTTTCCATGTGTCCACAGAAATCCAGATATCGCTTTCCTTGCGAATTGATTGAATGAGAGGAATAACACGCTGCAGTTCTTTGTCCATCGGCACATTTGTACTGTCCGGACCAGAAGATTCACCGCCAATGTCGAGCCAATCTGCGCCATCGTCGATCATTTTTCTGGCTTGCACCAGAGCATCGTCCAATTTAAAAAAACGAGAGGCGTCAGAAAATGAATCCGGAGTGGAATTCAGAATTCCAATCAGACGCGGGCGATCTAGATTTAATTTTTTCTCTCCGGAAACCAGAGTGCGTGCCGGTAATTCAAATGGTTCAGAAAACATCTGTCTTAAATTTGTGTTAATTTGCGAAATAACTAAAAAAATGATACTCCATTACAAAGCCAGTTTCCAAAAAAACTCAAATCAAAAACTTAACATTTGCTGATGTTGACTTCCGGACTTGGGAAATATGTAGCACCGACTTCTCTCGGTGCAGGATATGCGATTGCCAAAATGATTTCGCTGCGTGCCCTCGATTCAGAATTGGCAATAGCCCAAGATTTCACTTATCAGTTCCTGGCCGGAGTACTTTTAGCTTTCGCGCTGCGTCCTGTTGCAAATATGATTTATTGGAAACTGACGACTGCAATTGTCTTTTTTACAATATATTTGCTGATACTTGGACCAGTTGGACAAATCTTGAGACACATGATTTGGGGCAATCCTTTTGACAATATTTTTTGGCTTCTTTTATTCCCAGAAGTTATTGCAGCATTTACAGTCAGTATTTTAGCACCCATTCTGCTTCCATCTCAGCAAAAAGTCATCAGTCTGGGTTTGCTTTGGAAGAAATTACAAAAAGAGTTAAACCTGTCTGGCTTACTAAAATTGTTTGGTTGCGGTTTACTTTACACGTTGTTATTTTTTATTTTGCATAGCACCTTTGACGAAAGTTTTACCTCACCATTCTGGATGGGGCGCTTGCAGGAGTTATTAAGTTTACCGCCTATTTCAGTACAAGAAAAAGTCATGTTGCTTTGGGGACAAGGTATTCTCAATACGCTAATACTACTGCCTTTATTTTTGGTTTTTTTTCGTGAAAAAGTGGAGCTGATAGTGGTCTTTGGCTCTCTGTCTTTTGTAGTAGCAGTTTTTTCACCAGCCTTTGCAAATTTTCAACGAATTGAACCTCTGTTGCTTGTCGATCAGGTTTTCATAGGTTTTTGTTTACAGTTCCTCTTTGTGGCCAGCGCAGTTTTTTGTTTTGGACGTAATGAGAAATAAATCGTCTGAAAAACCTTCACTTGACTTTTAGCTCTCGAACATAAATGCTGGTTTAATGGGCAATTCAGCTCACAAACTTGTTAAGAATTTTGATCTTTTATAAAAATGGTACACAAAATAGTATTTTTGGATCGCGACACAATTGCTCCACACATTGACATCCGTCGTCCGTCCTTCAAACACGAATGGACGGAGTATGACCGTACTAAAGCGGAAGACGTTAAGGAGCGGCTTAAAGATGCAACTATCGCAATCACCAATAAGGCACCAATAAGAAAAGCTACACTGGAGAAGTGTCAGAATTTGAAAATGATCGCCATTGCTGCAACAGGTTCTGATATCGTAGATGTGGAAGCATGTAACAAACGCGGTATCATTGTTTCCAATATCCGTGGGTACGCAGTCAATACGGTCCCCGAACATACATTTGCACTGATCCTATCATTGAAACGAGCCCTCGTAGGTTACAGACAGGATGTTGCAGGAGGTGAATGGCTGAAGGCTGCACAATTCTGTTTCTTCAACCACCGGATTGATGATCTTCGTGGTAGCATCCTGGGGATCATTGGTGAGGGATCGTTGGGAAGTTCCGTTGCTGCAATCGGGTTTAACGGATTCGGTATGAAACCCGTCTTTCTCGATCACGATTTTGTGAAGGATGAAGATCGCAGGGCAAAAACATTCATGCCACATAAGGAATTCATGTCTACAGCGGATATAGTTTCGGTACATTGTCCATTGACTCCACAGACAGAAAATCTACTTAATCTTGAGACCTTCCGGAGCATGAAAAATTCTGCAATCGTCATCAATACTGCCCGGGGAGCAGTAATCAACGAAGCAGATCTATGTAAGGCTATAAAAGAAGAAATGATCGCAGGTGCAGCAATTGATGTTCTAGCTACCGAGCCACCAGATAATAATCATCCATACCTACAGCTCCTTTCACGGCCAAACTTTATTCTTACACCACATATCGCCTGGGCAAGTACCGAAGCAATGCAGACTCTGTCCGATCAAATGATTGAAAATATCGAGAACTTCGTTGACGAAAAACCAAGTAACATTGTTTCTTAACAACTTGAAATTAATTCGGGTTTTCACAGAGGAATAAACACCAACATAATCATCCTGGCAGAACATGAATTTATTAGCAGAACGTAACAACCGGATTGATACCGAAAACGCATTCAAGGTCGGACCACATATTGTTCATGTTGAACAAAAAAAAGGGGCAGTAATAAAATTGAATTTGGGAGAGCCAGATTTTGCAGTACCGGAACATATAAAGGAAGAAATCAAGCGGCAGTTAGACCTGGACAATACCCATTATTGTGATCCAAAAGGCTTACTTTCCTTGCGCAAAGCGATCAGCAATCAGATCAATGAAACCCGCGGTTTGAAAACCAATCCGGAAAAGATTGTTGTCTTTCCCGGAGGTAAACCTTCGATTGGTTTGGCACAGCAAGTTTACTGTGAGCCAGGGGACGAAGTTATTTATCCAAGTCCGGGATTTCCGATTTATGAATCATTTATCCGTTATGTACGTGCGCTTCCGGTGCCGTTGCATCTTGAAGAATCTGCAAATTTTACATTTTCTCCAGAGGAACTTGCAAATTTAATAACGCCAAAAACAAAGCTTATTTACATCAATTTCCCGTCCAACCCGACAGGAGGCGTTGCCGGCCAAGCACTGCTTGAAGAGACGGCCAGAGTTATTTTAGAACGCTCTCATCCGAACGTACGAATTTATTCAGATGAAATTTATGAAAACATCATTTTTGACGGACATCAGCACCGTTCAATCTCCTCAGTTCCTGCAATGTCAGAGAATACGATTATTGCAAGTGGCTTCTCAAAAACATTTGCCTGGACAGGCGGGAGAATCGGTTATGCAGTTTTTCCCACAGTTGAAGAAGCTGACGTTTTTAAAACACTAAACATCAATTATTTCTCGTGCGTTCCGCCTTACAATCAGGAAGCAGCAAGAGAAGCTCTTGAAAACCCGCTTTCAAAACAGGCTGTGAAAAAAATGGTGGAAACTTTTGAGGCTCGTCGAAATTTAATTTGGCAGCAAATCAACGACATCCCTGGGATAACTTGCCAGAAGCCTGGAGGGGCATTTTACTTATTCCCTAATATTTCAGGAGTATGCGAAAATCTTGACCTCATAGAAAAGCATGACCGTCTCCCTATAGAGCAGCAAAGTTCTCCGGCCAACCTCTTCCAAATGTTTGCCCTCTATGAGCATCAGGTCGCTGTGATGGACCGCAATTCTTTCGGACAAATTGGTGCTGATGGAAAACACTTTTTGCGTCTTTCCATAGCCGCAGAACAATCTGTGCTTGAAAAAGGTGTCATACGATTAAAAGAAGCCAGCGAAGACCTTTCCGGACTGGACAAATTTCTAAATGAACGCCCGGATCTGATCTCTAGCTGAGCCTCAAACTAAAAATAGACTAACGTGATAATTAACTTTTCCTAGTTTTCAGCACGTAACAGCTTTATACCTTCCCTGTTGGCTTACATGTCTTCAGGATCAATTCCCGGAACTTCTGTCAAACCCGCCAATTGCTTCCAGTTCACGGGATAAGCAGCGTAGAAGATGCTGCACTCGTCGTCCGTTTCGTAAGCAATATGATTGCCTTTTGGAACGAACATCATATCTCCTGGGCCAAGATGGTAGGCCTCTCCATCACACATCAAACGAAAGTTGCCTTCGTGACAATAGATGATTTCGTCACAGGTCAAATCCCATGGAATAGAAACTTTTTTCAAGAAATTTACTCCACCAGCCATGCTTTCGCTGTTTCGTATCGTCACGAATGGTTTGATGTAGGTACCGCCATCTTCCAGCCCATCTTTGCGATGTTGAATGTCTGCACGATTGAATACAATAGGTTTAGTCATGATGAGTCTCCTTTTGATGTCAAAGTAATTGTGTAAAAGTTCTGATGGACGTCAAGAAAAATTATTTTCCAACAGTTCTGAAATAGCACTATCTAAGAAACTGGTGAATTCTGGATCGTTCCCCGGTGAAGCAACACAGTGTCCCCAAGGCGAATTAAAGGTTCGTAACTCGGCATTTGGCATCTGGCACACCTCAATCTCATTGTCTTCCGGAGGAAAATACAAATCCGAACTGCAAGCAATCACAATGGTTTTGGCCCTAGTCGCACCAAGGGCGTGTTGAAAATCGCCGTCATAGACTGGATTGGCACTGATGTCAGCACTTTGCCAAGTCCTTAATTTGGCCAGCAAATTATTCGCATCCCATTGCAAATGATCAGCTTCCCAATCCTGTAGCAATTCTTCCACCGTCTCAAAGCCCAAAGTTCGGTAAAGCTCTTTCCGGTAAAATGCTTGAGAAAAAGCCCAACCCGCGTAGACTCGTCCAAACGCTTTTAAACCTGATATCGGCGGCGAGTCATAATGACCGTCGTGCCAATTTTGATCGGCAGTAAGAGCCGATTTGACTCCTTCCAAAAATACATAATTGTGAATCGATGTACGAGCTGACGCACAAAATGGCAGAATAGCTTCCACCTGCTTTGGAAACTGTGCAGCCCAGTGAAAAGCCTGACAACCCGCCATCGACCAACCGGTAACAAGCCGAATTCTCTCAATGCCAAACTTTTCAGTCAACAAACGATGCTGACAAAAAATGTTGTCATAGATGGTGATGTCTGGAAAGTGAGGACCATCCATTGGTGGAGGAGAGTTACTAGGAGAGGAGGAGAACCCATTCCCGAACATATTGATAGAAATCACGAAATGTCTGGAAGGATCGATTGCTCGTCCAGAACCAAAAAATTCTTCGTTCCGGATGTGGTCTCCTGTGTAAAAAGTTGGTAAAAGAACCACATTGTCTTTGGCCGAACTCAGTTCTCCATATGTGCTATAGGCCAACACTGCCTCCGGAAGAACTTTACCGGAAAGCAGTTCTATGTCCCCAAGTTTAAAATGATGTAGAGGAGTTTGCATATTGATCTGCTTGAGTTTTGCTTGTCTCAATAAAGGATCACTCCCTGGCATTCAATAACCCAATTCCGGGCGAACAACATTTTTAAAATCCTGTCCCTTTATATACCGTTCAAGGTTTTTAAAAACCAAATCCAATGTTTTCTCAACATAACTGTCCCCGTCATCAGCTGAGATGTGAGGCATTACAAGTAAATTCGGAGTATTCCATAAGGGAGATTCCGGGGGCAATGGCTCCGGGTCAAATACGTCGATGATTGCTCCCGAAAAATTACCTAGGTTTAGGTTATCAACCAGCGCATTGTAATCTATTGTTCCGGCTCGTCCAACGTTGATGATCCCTGCCCCGGATTTCATAAGTGATTGTTTGCGCCTGTCAAGCATATTTTTGGTTTCTGGAGTCAATGGAGTTGCCATTAAGACAAAATCGGCCTTAGGGAGTACCTGTTCAAAATAATCTGGAGTCAATACTTGGCTGAATCCTGACACCGGATTACCGTGTCGGCTGATCCCAATCACCTCCATACCAAATCTGGCACATTGTTTCCCAGCAGCACCGCCAATGTTTCCGACACCAATTACCAACAGTATCTTGCTATCGACCGGACTGGAATAGATTGATTCCCAGTGAGCCCTTTGTTGATTTTTTAAAATGGTAGGAATACGGCTATTCAGCATCAAAACAGACATTAACCCAAATTGTCCTCCTTTTGCAGCGTGAACACCACGGTTGTTCACCACAGTGACTCCTTCCGGAACCCAGTTCATGGGGCAAAGATGTTCGACGCCTGCACCAATAATATGAATCATTTTCAATCGTGGAGCGACTTTTGATAGATTTCCGGTCGGTAAGTCCCATGCAACGAGAACATCGGTAGTCTTCATAGATTTGATAAAATTGTCCAGATCCCAGTCAATGAAAGTATCGACCTGATCTGCAACAAAAGGATGTCGTTCACATGCTGCCAGAAAACGTTCTTCGGTGATGGTGAACACTTTTTCCCCTTCTTTGGTAGGCGGAAATGTTCCTTGCGAAGCATGATTGTTCTTGATGTGAATACGGAGCTTGTTTTTGACCATCTATCAACTCATCTTTTTATATAAAATTTGTAAATGATTTCAGTTAAATCGCTATGCTAACCTAATGCAGATGCTTCCAATTCTATCAGCTTCTCACTAACAAACTGTACTCTTTCTTGCTCGTTCATCGCATCAGCCTGATACTGAATTTCCATAAACGAATGGGCTAGGTTGCTTAAAATTTGGGCCTCGTTGTGATCTCCAGATCGGGAAATACGCAATATTGTATCTCCACCATATGTTGGGATACACCCTGATTCTGCTCGATGAGCACGGGCCGGTGTTTGGCCTTTTCTAACGGCTCGAATTTGTTCACGCAACCGTTTGCGTAAAATCGTAATTCCACGGTCACTTACCACAAGATTTTCATTTTTGTGTATGGTGATGCTCCCCATACCTTCTGTGGCTTCAGCATCTCCAGGTGACCTTTGGCGTTCTTCATAGTTCCTGTTGAATACCTCACCTTGTTCAATGAGTTCCGGCCCATCCGGAGTGTTCCATTCCGGCGGATCTCCTCGCTCCCCAAAGTTAGCCCAAGCTAAGGCCATAGTGTTTTCGTCATCTACGGGCACAACCCAGCGGGTAAATGAGCTTCGACCATACAATCGTCGTTCGGTTCCATCAGCTGCAAAGGCACTTCCCGCTTGGGTAAAGTTTGGGAGGACAAGTTCATTAACACGGAGCCAAACAAGATCACCTACACGACGTGTATTCACTCCAAGCAACCAAACCGAACGTTCAAAAAAGTCCATCTGCCCCACTTCACCAAATCCTTCAGAGAACTGCATCCGTCCGATATTAGAGTGGAGAAAACTGGTATGCAGCGGGTCAAGAATTGCGTCCAGTACTTGGAGCCAATTACATCTAAATACTGCTTTATAAGGCACCATTTCCATATTTTCGAAGGCCATCGCGTCAAAAATTTGAAATTCAGGAATTTCACCAATTGGCCCCATATAACTGAAGATCAGTCCTTTGTACTGCAAAACTGGATAAGCCCCCAGCTTAATTCTGTGCTTTAGATTCTCATTGAGTTTCTTAGGTTGACCTGGCGCATCCAACAAGGTTCCATCTGTGTCAAAGTGCCATCCATGATAACAACATCTTATTCCGTGCTCCTCACATTTTCCATATTCCAAAGAGGCTAAACGATGTGGACAGTGTTTATGCACCAGACCCAACTGCCCTGAAAGATCACGAAACAACACAAGTTCTTCGCCCAAAATTTTTAGCGCAACTGGTAAGTCTTTGAGATCATCATTAATATATATCGGATGCCAGAACCGACGAAGGTATTCTCCGCACGGAGTATATGGACTCACTTGTGTTAGTTCATCGTCTGACTGAGAGGAAAAACGAATATCGTATCCGGCATAGGAACCTTGACTGAAATGATTCACATTTATGCACTTGGGATCCATTTTAATTTGAGTAAACTCTGATAATATTTGGGAAAAATTTGGGAACCACTTCTTTTATTGTTTCATCTCAATAGAGTCTCAGATATTCAGATACTTCCCAATCGGTAATCGCTTGATGGTAACGCTCCCATTCGTCTGTTTTGTAGCGAAGATAGGAATCCATCATCGTTTCTCCAAGAACATTCCGGACTAGTTTGTCTGTCCGCAAAATTTCAATGGCTTCTAACAAATTCCGTGGGAGTCGCTGGGCACCAGAACTGACAAGGGCTTCTTCGCTCATTTCATACAGATCCTGGTTCAAAGGATCTCCCGGGGAGTATCCATTGACCACCCCTTCGGTCATGGCAGCTGCGGTCATGCCCAGTGACAGATAAGGATTCATGCACATGTCAGCTGCCCGATTCTCAATACAAAAACGACTCTGCGGTAAACGTAACATGGCAGAACGATTGTTGTAACCATAGGTCATATGAGTAGGTGCCCAAGTCACAGTTCCTCCTTCAAAACCTCCTACCTTCGGGACAAGACCATTGTAAGAATTTACAGTCGAGCAGGCAATCCCAGTCAGAGCACCACCATGCCGAAGCAAACCACCAACTGCACAAAAAACTAAGTCCGACCAACCCCCTGACTCAGTTTCAAAAATATTGACTCCTGGATTTTCGACCGCTTGCATGGAAGTATTGATGTGAGCTCCGGAACGCCAGTCTCCAATGGTTGGTTTGGGCATAAAAGTTATAAATTTACCGTGACGCTTTGCAACTTCTTTAAGTAAGACCCTCAAAAAGACTAAACGGTCAGCCATGCTCAAGATATCAGTGTAATGAAAATCTAGTTCAAACTGGGAGTATGCCCCCTCTGCCACTACATCGTGCAGATTCCACCCGAGTTCCTCAATAATATCGATCAATTCTCCCAAAAATCCCATTGAATCTATGGAAAACTCGACGTCATATCCGAAAGCTTGACGTCGTGGCCGAAGCCCCTCACCAGAATTTGGGTCATTATCAAAAGCTTTTACTGGCTTCCCATCCTGCCATTTCATTACAATAAATTCCGGCTCAATCCCTGCAAAGACCTCGTAACCCTGCTCTGAAACATTTTGTACTATTCGTTTAAGGGCGCTTCGCGGGCAAAGATTGTAATGGCGATCATTCCACCAAAGGTCAGCAAACATCCAGGCACAAGTCTTGTCCCAAGGGCAGATGATTAGGCTGTCCAAGTCAGGAACGGGAATCTGATCTGAATCCGCGGGGCCAAGTTCGGGAACGAAAGAAATTGAATGAACTGCAAACTGAGGTCCCTTGCCCAAGCACAATAATTCAAAATCACTGATCGGCACTGGTTTGGTTTTGGGGACACCCAGCAAATCAATCCAACAGGAGAGAATGTACTTTACTCCCGCTGCTTCTAGCTTTTTTTTCTCTTCTCTGACACGAAGTGGTTCAGGGAGTGCGTCTATAAAATTTTCGTGGTAGTTATGGATCATAATGTTTACCTTCGCCGTTTTTTTAAGTGATTGTTAAATGTTGAATAAATTCTAACAGGACTTGACATTTCAAAAGAAACTGATTCTTGAAAACTTCAATTACAGCCATTATCTTAAATTGATCGATTTCTACATAACCAAAACTAATGACGTTCCAAACAAGATTGGAATTTTATTGTTAAATCTCAAAAATCCTCAAACATCAGATCAAAACAGTCTGAAACTCAAAGTACGTAAACGACCTCGCTGGACTCCGATAAGCGCTCCGTAACTTCTCATGACGTGTAAAGCGCAGCCACTTTAATGCCGAGCATTGCATCTTCGTGCTATTTGATATCCATGGGATCTGTAATGTCTATAATTTTCGACATCCCAGACTCCCTCATTTTTTTGTACACGGCTCCGAATTGTTCCCTCCGCAACGAACAGAACTTTGGCGATATCCTTTATAGGGCAACCGACCGTGTTTTTGCGGTATTCACACGGTTTTTCTGTTCAAATCTTCATGCAGTGAATCAAGCACCGAATTTTAGAAATTATAATTAATTAGAATTGTTTACTGTCTTTTGCTAAATGTTAACGATTTCGAAAATATATTAATTTTTTATTATCGAAATTCAAATATTTATGGGAATATGATATGATATTCGCAGAATATTTTTCAACAGTCAACCCTTGCCAGAATGAATTTAGCTGAAGAGTCTATTACCAATATGATAGCCGCTTATGACTCAGTCAACGGGAACAGATATTTTTTCATCGTTCGATCAAAACAAAGCTATAAAACACGGTCTACCCCCTAGAGCTTATATCAGCAATGAATTTTATGAGCTGGAATCCGATCATTTATTTGCAAAATCCTGGACATTCGCTGGTTTCGCGCATGACCTTGCTCATGTTGGTGACATAACGCCTGTCCAGGTGGCAGGAAAGCCTTTGTTTCTTGTACGCAGTTCTAAAAATAAAATACGTGCATTCCACAATGTCTGCCGACATCGCAGCCTGAAACTGGTTAGCAAACCTCACAATTGTAAAAGCCTGATTACCTGTCCGTATCATAGGTGGTCATATAATCTTGATGGAGAATTGCGGGCAGCACCTTTCTTCGGTGGTCAAAAAACTGAACTGCCGGAAGACTTTAAACTGGAAGACCACGGTCTGATAGAGGTACCATGCCGATTGTTCCAAGATTGGTTATTTGTCAATCTTAATGGTGATACGGCATCGTTCGAGTCTTACCTCGCCCCCTTGGAGAAACTATTAACAGGTTTCGATTTGGATGGTTTTTTTGCGGTCGCCAGTATTGAATTTACTGAAATAAAAACGAATTGGAAGTTTCTGATGGAAAATTTCATTGAGCCGTATCATGTACAGTTTGTGCACAAAAAAACAACCAGTCAGCCATTAGTTGAACACTATACCATCTGTGACGGACATTGTTTGGGTAGTGGGGTTAACTTGAGTGCCGGGCAACAAGTCAAGGCTCAGGAAGGAACGCTGGCCGTCAGTTCAAGGTATTTGACACTATTTCCGAACTTTGTACTGGGTATATACTATCCTGATCAGATTGGTGTGCATCTCAATCGACCCATATCCGCAGGAACTACCAGCCAACGACGAGTTATCTATCTGCACAAAGATTCGGATCAAAACCCCGAAACAGTCGAAAATATCAGAAGGCTTTGGGAAAACGTACACAAAGAAGATCACGAGATTTGCGAACGTCTTCAGGAAGGACGTCACTCAGAAGTGGCTGAGCAAGGAGGGATCTTATCACCACATTGGGAATCCAGTGTGCGTAGATTTCAGGAGTTGGTCGCCAACTCTATTCGTCCTGCTTTAAACAAAAACTCTCTACAGGAAAAAAATAATGACTGATGCAAAACTACCCTTGCCAGATTTTCGCCTTGATCATACTATGTTGCGAGTCAAAGATTTGGAACGAAGTCTTGATTTTTACACGAGAATTCTAGGCATGAAAGTTCACCGTAAAACTGAATATCCTGAAGGTAGATTCACCAACACTTTTGTTGGCTACACTGGTGAGGACGATGGTACGAATCTCGAACTGACCTACAATTGGGACCAGCAGGAAGAATACACCAAAGGGAATGCATGGGGGCATCTTGCGCTCAAGGTGTCTGATGTCTATACGACAAGTGCCTATTTGAAACAGCATGGCGTGGAGTTTAGCAAGGAACCCTCACCAATGAAAAACGGAACCCGAATTCTTGCCTTCATCAAAGATCCGGACGGTTACGTTATTGAACTTAATGAACCTCTGAGCTAAAGCAATTCAGAAGACCAGTATTAAAAGCAACTGCTCGTTATATAAGATTGTTCTTGTGTCTAGAAATGCTTTACCATTATTGCGATTTGTACTTTGCTAACAACAAATACGAAAAATTAAAACTTAGTACCTCTTTGACTGAATTTCTCCTTATCTTTATACCTGACTAAGGCTGGTATAGTCTCGCATGTTTGGTCCAATCACTTTCATTCTGTTACAATTGAGATAAGTCAAAAAAGGAAATTAATGCAGGATATTCGTCATTACGACATCATTGTAATCGGCTCCGGCCCAGCGGGCGAAAAGAGTGCAACGCAGGCCAGTAAACTTAAAAAACAGGTAGCACTGATCGAGAAATCGCCACGCCTCGGTGGAGCCTCCCTTCACACCGGCACGATTCCATCCAAATCACTACGGGAAACAGTGTTGCACTTGTCGCTGCTGCGCCAGCAAACTCACGGAATTGACATTACATTTAAAGAAAATCTGACGACACAAGAATTGATGTATCGTAAGGAAATGGTGATCCAGGATCAGGAAAATTCCTTACAACGCAACTTCGAAAAAAATCACATCACAGTTATCAATGGTACACCTCTTTTCCAGTCAGCCTCCATGCTGGAAATCACTCCTGCTGATGGTAGTGAGAAGTTTGAAATCACGGCAGATTACACGATTATCGCCACTGGTTCATCTCCGCACAGACCGAAATGGGCACCTTTCGATTACGAAAGCGTCTTTGATTCGGACACAATCCTTGACATCAAGCATCTGCCGAAAAAAGTAACCATCATTGGTGCAGGCGTGATCGGATGCGAGTACGCCTCTATTTTTTCAAAATTGGGCATCCGTGTAAATCTCATCGCACGCAACCGCAACGTTCTACCCTTTGTCGATCGCCAAATTGCAGAGAATTTAATGTACCAGATGCGCAGCCAGCGCATTACTTTGCGTCTGGGAGAGAGCGTCGAGGGCATTGAAAAAATCAGTGCGGATGAAGTGCATGTCAAACTGGAAAGCCAGAAAGTTTTACCCTGCTCAACAGTGCTGGTGGCAACAGGACGTTTTGCAAATTCAAGTGGTTTGAACCTGGATAAAGTCGGAGTGGAGCTGGGCAACAATGGAGTGATCAAAACGAATGCAAATTTTCAAACTGCCCAGCCAAATATTTATGCGGTCGGTGATGTGATCGGTTTTCCGAGTTTGGCTTCCACATCTAAGGCCCAAGCGCGGATTGCCGTTTTGCATGCTTTCGATCAACTTGAATCGGAAAAAATGCCTAGTGATTTGCCACTTGGAATCTGGACGATGCCTGCAGTCTCGATGGTAGGAAAAACGGAAGAAGAATTGACAGATGCTTGCATTCCCTACGAAATCGGTGTCGCTCATTTTAAAGAAATTTCCCGTGCCCACATCATGGGTGAAGAGGAGGGAATACTCAAACTGCTCTTTGATCCGGAAAATCTCAAAATACTAGGTGTCCACATCATTGGGCCGCATGCCTCAGAATTGATTCACTTAGGGCATTCAGTAATGTACTTTGATGGGACTATTAAATATTTCATGAACACGGTTTTTAACTCGCCCACACTCGATGAAGCGTACCGCGTTGCAGCTTTTAACGGAATGAACCGGCTGGATCACGAATCCCTATAATCCACATTTCAGGCACAAATCTCCGGACTATCTCTTGAAAAAACAAGCAAATGGTGTCCCGACGGGGATAATGGATTTGCTGCTTTTGATTCTTTTCCGTTGTCATTCTGGTCAAAGCGTAGTGTAGACCCTGAATGATTATGGAGTATTAGATTCTTCCGCAATAATCATGAGCATAACATGATTTACTGATTAAGTGAGCTTATCAGTAAATCATCCTGTGTATGCGGCTTTATGCAGTAAAAGTTTTTCTATAGGCAAACAAACCTGCGGAACCGCCGGTGTGTAGAAAAACTACGTTTTCATCTTTGCCGAATTTTCCCAGTCGAATGAGGTCAATCAAGCCTGCCATCCCTTTTCCAGAGTAGACAGGATCTAGCAAAATCCCTTCTTCACGAGCCAGCAATTGGACTGCTTCAATCATTCCTTCTGTCGACAATCCGTAACCAGGTCCGATGTAGTCCCCATTTGCAACAACTGATTCGCGTTTAACACTTCCTGAAATTCCGAGGAAATCGGCAGTTTTTTCGGCCAGAGCAAACACTTTTTCCTCCTGAGTTTCTTTGTCAGCATTCACACAAATCCCCAACACAGGAATTCCGCTCCGGGTTCCTTCCATACCTGACAAAAGACCTGCCTGGGTTCCGGCACTTCCAGTAGCGGTAACCAGATGATCAATCCTCAAACTTCGATCGTTGAGCTGTCCCACAAGTTCCATGGCACAATTTACATAACCGAGTGCACCGGTCGGATTTGATCCTCCCCCGGGAATAATGTAGGGATTCCCCCCGTTTATTAGTATTTCATCTGCTATTTCTTCCATGGCAGCATCCATGTCAGTTCCAGCTGGAACCGAGAGGATATTTGCTCCAAAAAGCCGATCCATCAACACATTACCGTTTTCTAAATAGTCCGGATCTTCGCTGCCTGTACGGTGTTCCAGCAAAATTTCACAGCGCAGTCCTAACTTGGCTGCAATCG
>Ga0209753_1000279_pt1 | contig 20950 bp, 15 predicted proteins | sample METZYME_3_550m_FD_187550 | JGI IMG/M metagenome (GOLD analysis project Ga0209753, IMG submission 187550) | Marine microbial communities from oxygen minimum zone in mesopelagic equatorial Pacific - METZYME_3_550m (SPAdes) (version 2) | ecosystem: Environmental > Aquatic > Marine > Oceanic... | reverse complement strand
TTGGCGCCGTTGCCTTGGTGGTGGCCATAATCGCGCTGAGTGTCTACGTCGGTTTGGAGCGCGGCATCAAGCAGTTGTCGAACATAAATATCGTTCTGATATTTATGCTCATGGGGATGATTGTTGCCTGGGGTCCGGCGAAATACATTGCGAGGCAAGGTCTTGATAGTGTGCTTTTTATGATGACCCATTTGCCGGAAATGAGCGGTGTGGGTTATCCGGCACAAAACAAAGCGTTCACCGAAAAATGGACAGTTTTTTATTGGGCATGGTGGCTGACCCTCGGGCCATTTGTGGGAATGTTCATCTGCAAGATTTCCCGCGGCCGAACATTGCGCCAATTGATCCTGGGGGTTTTGTTTTTTGGGACGCTTGGCTGCACCATCTGCTTCATGATTCTTGGCAGCTACTCGCTATACCTTGAGCAGGAACAAGGAATAAAAATCATCGAGGCCTTTGAGCAAAACAAGCATGCGGCCGTGATTCAGGTGATAACCTCACTACCGCTGGGCCAATGGAGCCTGCCGCTCTTTTTTTTGCTTTGTGTCTCCTTTGCGGCGACAACCTATGATTCTGCCTCCTACACCTTGGCCGCAGCCGCCACGAGAAAACTTAAACCTAGCGAGCATCCTGCCCGCTGGCATCGGGTGGTATGGGCGATTGGGCTGGGAGTATTGCCACTTGTTCTATTGTCACTCGGTCGGCTGACTGGAAACGAACAGCAAAACGACGTGCTTGAATTATTGCAAACAGCCTCCGTCGTGGTTTCGCTTCCCATTCTTTTTATTGGGGTGATGATGGCTGCCTCACTGACGATCCTGCTTTTCAGGCACAATAAATAATGGAGTCGGAATAGTTGCTGGCTTGTTTCGAGCCTGCTTGATCAAGCGTTAATTCCATTCAGCGGCTACTTTGTTGGGGTTGATGATGAGCATCATACGGGTACACAACATGCCGATTAACAGAAGAGCCCACCTGTAATAGAAACGTTTCCCGTTCGGTTGGCTGATTGGAGTTGGACGGTTATAGGTGGTCTGCTATTTTCTATCGCACTTCAGGCTTATGAAACACACACGCACACTACTGGCACTATCGGTCGCCTCACTGCTGGCCTCGACCGCTTCCAGCCCGCAGGCGGGCGATGATCTCAAAAAACCGTTTCGCCTGAAATCCGGCAGTGAGATTATCGACGTCAACACCGGCCACGCTGCGCCGTACCTGTTCGATTTCGATGGTGACGGAGTCCGTGATCTACTTGTCGGCGAGTTTGGCAAGGGACGACTTGATTTCGAGGGTCAACTTTACGTGCGAGGTCGCCTGCGCATTTACCGAAATGTTGGCAGCGAGACCAAACCGCACTATGACGGTTTCAAGTGGTTTCAGGCCGATGGCAAAATCGCCGAAGTGCCGATCACCTGCTGCGTGAGCTTCTGTCCCGAACCGGTCGATTGGGATGGCGATGGCGATATGGATATGCTCACCGGCAGTTATCCCGGGCACCTTTACCTTTACCTCAACGACGGCAAAGGCGAATACGCCGCAGCCAAGATGCTAAGGGATACTGGAGGGCAATTCATTAAACCAAACTACTCCACCAACCCCCGCGCACACGACTGGGACGGCGACGGCGATCTGGATCTCGTCATCGCCACATCGGGCAACATTCATCTGGCAGAAAATATTGGCACGCGAAAGGAGCCGAAGTTCGATCCAAAAATCGAGAAAGTTAAGTTTAACGGCAAAGTCGTCAGTCTGCGCGGGCGGCTCGGAGTGGAGATTGCCGACTGGAACGGAGATGGTCGCGCCGACTTGCTGGTTGGCCTTGAAAGCACCGGTGTGATCGCGTTGTTCGACAGCGCCAGAAAAGGCGAACCGGTTTTCACTGAAAGCGAAGTGCTCATCCGCGAACCGGATCCCGGCTCCGGCCTGCAGTCAGGCAAGGATCATCCTGGTGGCCGGCTCAAAATGCACGTAGCCGACTACAACGACGACGGTCTTGCAGACTTGCTCGTTGGCGACGTGAATTTCCCAAGTGCCACCCGCCCGAAGCGCACCCTATCCAAGAAACAACTGGGGGAGTACGCTGACTTCAAGAATCGCACCGATGCCGACACTATGGAGATCTCCCGGCTGGTTGCCAAACGTGAGGTGTGCCTTGATCGCGATGCTGCCTCAAAAATCCAACGCCGGATTTTTGAACTACTTCGCAAACGCGGCGACAATTACTACGACCAGTTGGACAAATTTGAAGAGTCGGTCAGCAGTGGCACCCACGGCAATGTGTGGGTCTATCTTCGCAAGCCGACCAAGGCTGAATGACTACTTCGGCAGTTTTTTATGGCGAAAGCGCCGACCTCCTCCGCAAACATGGCGGCAAGACGGGTGAAGAATTGAAATGAAACACCTTCTACTCACAACAATCGCCGCCGTGCTGTTGGTGGGGTGCGGGACGACAACCGCAATGTTAATTCACAAGGCCGCCTTTGATGGAAACATCAAAGCTGTGAAACGACACCTGGATGCCGGTGTGAATGCGAATGCGCAGACTAGGTCGGAAAACACCCCTTTGCATGCGGCGGCTTATCAAGGGCACTCCGATGTTGTTGAACTGCTTATTGCCAATGATGCGGATGTGAATGCGAGCGATGTGCGTGGTTGGATTCCTTTGCATGCGGCGGTTGATCAAGGTCATGCGGCGGTCGCCGAGCTGCTAATCGTCAAAGGTGCAGATTTGAATGCGAGGATGAAGGGCGGTGGCTATACAGTGCTGGATTTAGCCAATCTAAAAGAACAAACTGAAACTGCCGTACTTCTCCGCAAACACGGAGCCAAGACGGGTGAAGAATTGAAAGCTGAAGGCAAATGAAACGCATACACACACTACTGACAATAACAGTTGTCTCACTTGTGGCCTCGACTGCCTTCGCTGGACCGATCCACACCGCAGCCGGGTAGCGCAATCTTGCCCGCATCCGGACGCTGTTAAATAACGGGGTGAATGTGGATGCGAAGGACGGGCAGGGCAGGACTCCATTGTTTATGGCGACACTGTCACACCATTACAACCATCCACTTGGCCAAGCGGTCAGTTTCTCTCGGCAGCTTTTTTGGCGCGCTGCTCCGCGAAGAATTCCCGGAGGACGGCGGCGCATTGTTGCTCGCCAACACCGGCGGTGATGGTGCAGTGGTGGTTTAGCCCCTCGTGCTGCAGCAGGTTCATTGCGCCGCCGGCAGCTCCGCCCTTGGGGTCAGGAGCGCCGAATACCACCCGGTCAAGTCGGCAATGCACCATTGCCCCGGCACACATCGGACACGGCTCCTTGGTGACGAACAGCGTGCAGCCGGTGAGCCGCCAATTCCCGATCGCCTCCTCGGCGGCGGTGAGGGAGAGCATCTCGGCGTGCGCAGTGGCGTCCTTGAGCAGTTCCACCTGGTTGAACGCTCGGGCGATGATACGGCCCTCGTGTACGATCACGGCACCGATCGGCACCTCCTCGGCTTCCCACGCCTTCATGGCCTGTCGCAGGGCTTCGCCCATGAAGTAGTCGTCGCTGCTGAGGTCGATCATCGGCTCGTCAGTCATGGCAGGATTCCTCGCTCGTCCACTCGAAGGCGTCGCCCTCGAGGCAGTGGCAGTGGCCGGAGAAAAAGCCGCCGCGATGCTGCTGAAACAGCGGCCAAAGCTGTTCGCGGTCGGTGCGAGGCACGTCGAGTCCGGCCATTTCGGTGTTGTCAAAAAAACCGAACCGGCCCTCGGGGCATGGCGGCGGCAGCTTGGCCAAGTGAGGCAGAACCTCGAACAGGAAAATGTACCAGTGGGTGCTTCCTTCGTAGCCGTCCTCACTGACGAGGCCGGTGAGGTGGAGGTCGCTTGGGCGAAGGTTTAGTCCCATTTCCTCTTGGGCCTCGCGGCAGGCGCAGGCGTAGGGCGACTCGCCATGGTCGACCCGAACCTTACCGCCGGGCGGGCTCCATTTGCCGAGGTTGGGTTCCTGTGTGCGCTCGAGCAGTAGTAGCCGGTCGTCGGCATCGAAGCAGTAGAGCAGGGTGGCGATCTTGTGGGGTAGCACCATCGGCGGCGACTTTGCCGCGAAACCTGTCCAGGTTGCAACTGGCAATGGTGCGTCGCTGGATTCGGAGATGGATTTTCGTCGCGGTCAAGTGTTAGCTTGGCCGCCTTCGCGCTGCGGCGCATTCCTGATGGGACAAAACAAGAGAGAGCGGGTGCAACGTTCAAGGCGCCCCGAGCCGGTTTCGGCCGGGCCGGTTTCGTCCGACCCGATGCCGGGCTGGCTGAAAACCGACAGGGCACTCGCTGCCGGAGAGTCGTTCTTCCGGCCGGTGGACTGGCTGGCGTTCGGCATCACGACGCTCGTGACGTTGCTGGGCTATTGCCTGACAATCTCGCCGGACCTGACGCTGGAGGACTGCGGCGAGTTGGCGGTGGGCTCCATGTATGCCGGCGTGCCGCATCCGCCCGGTTACCCGGTTTGGACGCTTTACACGTGGCTCTTTACCAAGCTGGTGCCGATCTCAAACATCGCGTTCCGGGTGGCGCTCTCGTCTGCATTTGCAGCAGCGTTATCAAGTGGCCTGCTGGCGCTGCTGACCTGCCGGGCCTCGGCGCGAATCATTGAGGGCATCGAGTGGCTTGGTGGCGTGGACGAGCGCTTGGCCAAGCGCATCACATTAGTCGGCGGCTGCGTGGCGGGGTTGATGCTCGGTTTCAGTGGGTTCATGTGGAGCCAGGCTGTGATCGTGGAGGTGTACACGCTGAGCGTGCTCTCGCTCATGGGGGTTCTGTGTTGCCTGTACCGCTGGACGCAGGACACGGCGCGGATGCGCTATCTGTACTGGACGTTTTTCTGGTTTGGCATCTGTCTGTGCAACCACCAGACGCTGATCGTCGCGGCGATGGGCATCGAGACGGTGATCCTGTTTGCGCACCCGCGGCTGGGGCGGAATTTTTTCACCGTCAACGCGCTGGTTTATCTGCTGGTGCTGGTGGCGAAGGCGATCGGCTTGACCGAGTTGTTCAGCAGCAACACGCCGATGCTGGTGCTCTTCCACATGCTCGGCTTGAGCTTTATCGCCGTTGCCGGGTTTCTGTGGTTCGTGACGCTGGCGCAGGATGGGGGGGGTGATGGGTTCAATCCGGCGCGCGAGCTTCGCGAGGGACTCAAGGTCATCTGGAGCGGCTTGGCCTACGCCGGTGGAGCGGCGTTTTATTTGTTCATGCCTCTCGCCTCGATGACCAACCCGCCGATCAACTGGGGATACCCAAGGACGTGGCTCGGCTTCATGCACGCGTTCACCCGGGGTCAATATCAGCAGACCAACCCAACGACCGACTTCCTGCAGTTCCTTGGGCAGATTCGAATGTATATCGAAGGTGCAGCGGACGAGTTCGGCGTGTTCATGCTGCTGGCGATTTTGCCGTTTGTTTTGCTTTTGAAGATGAAGAATCGCGAGCGCGGCTGGATGATTGGCTCGTTTGCCATTTACATTTGCCTGGCCGGGTTGCTGATGATCCTGCTCAACCCGACACCGGACAAGCATGGGCGCGACATGACGCGTGTATTCTTCGCGGCATCGCACGTGTTGCTCGCGATGTGGATCGGGTTTGGAGTGACGCTGTTTTGTGCACTGGTCGCCCGGCGGTATTTTCAGGCGCGGCTTGCACTTGGCTTTGGGTTGGTCGTGGCTGCTGCGTGGGCAATGGTAGAATGGTCCACCGAATTGACGGAGACGCAGTTCTTTCTTAACCACTACACTCGCGGGTTTGTCTTTTGTCTCGTTGTGTTTTTGGCGGCCTTGTTTCTGGTGCACCGTGATGAGCGAGGTAAAGACCGGGGCCAATCGTTATCGCCGATGATCGTGCTGGTCGTTCTGGCGCTGCTCCCGGCATGGTCGATCCTGGCGCACTGGGGAAAGAACGAGCAGCGCGGGCACCTGTTTGGTTTCTGGTATGGGCATGACATGTTCACGCCGCCGTTCACCGAGTCGGACGATCAACCGATCTACCCGCCGATGTCGGAGAACGCTATCCTGTTGGGCGGCACCGACCCTGGCCGATTCAACCCGACCTACATGATTTTTGCCGAGAGCTTCACAGATCCGGCCAAGCGGCGCGATCCGGACTTCGACCGGCGCGACGTGGCGCTCATTACCCAGAACGCCCTCGCCGACAGCACGTATCTCGACACCGTCCGCGCCCACTATCAGCGCAGCAAACAGATCGACTGGAACCCGGCCGACCCTACTTACATCCCGTTTGCCTCCGGCGCGTTGGGGACCAACTTTCTCTTCGGCCTATCGGGTGCCATCGACAGGTGGATGATTGGCATGGGCTCGGATTGGGAGGTCGATCGGCGGACGAGTGGTTCTTACTTCGAGCCGGAGCAAATTTTAAAACCCACCGATTTGGCCAAGCGCATTGCCCATCAGGATGACAAGTTGGCCCGGTTCCTCCTCGACAAACTTTCCGACGAGGGCAGGGCGGCCTGCGCGAAGTCACCCTCCGACGATGACCTCCGTGAAATCTTGGCTAGCGACTTCAACGCGATCATCGACGGTGATCCAATCTGGGATGACGCCGTGTTCGCGGGGCTGGAGTTTTCCCGTACGACACTTACCCTGAGGGAGCAAGTCGCCGCGCTTGGCCAGGCGCAGCCCAAGCGCGTTGAGGAGAACGGCCGCTACATCCGGTGGAGACAGGCGCGCGTGCGGCTGAACCGCCGGCTGCTTGACGAGTTGCTGGCCGACTTCATCCAGCCGGGGCTGGCCGGGTTGTATCCCGACCTTGAGTTAAACCCACCCACCCAGATGGAGGCTGAGATTGCCTTTGCGGAATATTTGCAGGAGGCCGATGCCCGCGAGAAAGCCGGGGCACTCAAGCCAGGCGAGATCGTCAACCGCGTTGGGGATCGTGTCTCCGTGGCCGGGCAGGTGTCAGTGATGCAGATCAACTCCAAGCTGGCCAAGCTGTTGTTCGACAAAAACCCGGCGCGCGACTTTTTTATCGAGGTCAGTTTCCCGCTGGAGTGGATGTACCCGCACCTCACCCCATATGGGATCATTCTCAAGCTCAACCATGGCGAGGTGCCGGAGATCACCGACGAGATGATGCGCAAAGACCGGCTGTTCTGGGCGCAGTACCAGACCCGTCTCACCGGCAACTGGATCACCGATGAGACGAGCGTCGAGCAGATCGGCAACTGGGCCATCAAAACGTATCAGCGATGGGATCTCGACGGCTACACAGGTGATCCGGCCTTCGTCCGCGACGAACCGGCGCAGAAGTCCTTTAGCAAGCTGCGCACCTCGATCGCTGACATTTATCGCTGGCGCATCGACAACTACAAGCTCGCCATTACTAAGGAGGCCGACGCGGCCAAGCGCGACGAGATGAAGCAGAAACAGCAGCGGATGACCCGGGAGTATATCTTTGCGCTCAAGCAGGCGTGGGCGTTCTGCCCGTACAGCCCGGAGGTGCTGTCGCACTTCACCCAGTTGCTGCTCTCGCTTGGCTTTGATGAATTCAAGGCCGGTGACAAGGCGGCGGCACAGGCCCGGCGAGATGACGCCATTCACCTGGTCACCACTTACGAACGGTTTGATCCTGAAAGCCCGATGATTAAACACCTGATTAACGGCATTCAGCAGTTCAACAGCGTCCTCGAGGGCAAGCCGCAGGCTGGTGCCGGCAGCCAAGCTGCCACGAAGGGCCTCAACTTGAGCGATCAGGAGGTGCAGGAGATCCAGCAGCAGCTCGTTAGCTTGCAACGGCGCCATCAGGCCAACCCCGCCGATCCCAAGGTCACGCTCGAACTGGCCACGATCTACCTGCGCCTCAAGCAGAACAACCAGGCGCTCAAGCTGATCGACTCGCTGGTGCAGCAGCCCGGCCTTGAGATCAGCACCCGTTTCACCGTCGCGGCGGTCTATCAAAACCTTGGCCAAGGGGTGAAAGCCGAGCAGCAAAACAGGATCGCCCAAGAGGGGCTAAAGCAACTTGAGGCCAAGCTGGCTAATGAGCCGGGAAACTTCGACCTTGCCCTTGCTCTGGCGACAACGCACGTGCAGCTTGGTCAAGCGCAAAGGGGAGTCGATGTGCTGGCGCAGGCCATTCAGCAGCCGTCGATCAACACGACCAACCTGTTGATGGCCGCCCAGTTTTTCAACCAGCTCGGCAGCCAGAAACAACTGGAGGCGGCGCTGGTGGTGCTCACCCGCAAGATGCCGGAAAGCCCCGAGGGCTGGTACGATCTGGCTGCGGTGCAGGCCGCGCAGCGGGACCGAACGGAGGATTCGTGGGCCAGCCTGGCCAGGGCGCTTACGCTCGACAAGCAGCGCCGGGCAACCAACGCGACAGCGGACAACATCCACGACCGGGTGGTGAAAGATCCGCGCTTCACGGATGTGCGTCGCCTGCCTGGGTTCAAGGCGTGGCAACCGTGATGCCGTGGCAGGTTAGCCAGTCAACTCCTCAAAAAAACTTGGCACCGCCGCCTTGGCCAGGGCCTCGGCACGCGCGAGGATTTCCTTCGGCGAATCGCTGTCCAGCGCGAACTCCGCCAACTCCCGCGCCTGCGACATCTCGATACTGCGGATGAGCATCTTCACACGCGGCACCATCGAGGGGGTCACGCTCAACTCGGTCACACCCAGTCCCAGCAACAGCGGCACGGCGGCCACGTCGCCAGCCATCTCGCCGCAGACACCGGTCCAGATGCCGTGCGCCTGTCCGGCGTCCACCGTTGCCTTAATCAAGCGCAGGATACCGGGGTGTGTTGGCTCGTAGAGGTGTGCGATCTTCTCGTTCAACCGGTCCACTGCTAGTGTGTACTGGATAAGGTCGTTGGTGCCGATACTGAAAAACTGCACGCGCTTGGCGAGGCTGTCGGCGATCATCGCTGCGGACGGCGTCTCGATCATCACCCCGATCTCAACGGCGTCGGCAAAGGCCACATCCTCAGCGCGAAGCTGCTCACGGCATTCGTCGAGCAACACGTTGGCGGCCTCGAGTTCCTCCACGCCGGAGACCATTGGGTACATGATTTTCAGGTTGCCATAGGCACTCGCCCGCAGGATGGCGCGTAGCTGTGTTCTGAACAGGTCCTTCTCCTCGAGGCACAGCCGGATGGCGCGCCAGCCGAGGAACGGATTCATCTCCGCCGCCACGTTCACGTGGGAGAGCAGCTTGTCGCCGCCGAGATCAAGCGTGCGGATGATCACCGGGTCAGGCGCAAGCGACTCTGCCACGTGGCGGTAGGCTGCAAACTGTTCCTCCTCGTTCGGCAGGTCGCGCCGGTTGATGAACAAAAACTCGGTGCGGAACAGGCCGACGCCGGTCGCGCCGGATTGCAGGACGCTCTCGACATCGGCCGCACGCTCGATGTTGGACGAGAGGATGATCCGGTGGCCGTCCCTCGTCTCGGCCGCGTCGTCGTGGATGACCTCGAGGCTCTCCTCGATCGAGGTCTGCCGTTCAACCAGTTGGCCGTACTCGAACAGCATCTGCTTCGAGGGGTCTATGACGACAAATCCATTGAAACCGTCGAGCAGCACCGACTGGCCTGTGTGCAACTCGCTGATCGCCTCGCCCAGCCCGAGTACCGCCGGGATGCGCAGCGACCGTGCGAGGATGGCGGTGTGTGACGTGCGGCTGCCGACTTCCGTGATGAATCCCAGCACCTTCGTCGGGTCCAACATCGCCGTGTCGGAGGGCGTCAGATCATGAGCCACCACAATGCACGGCTCGGTCAGGTCGGCGAGGCCGGCACATGGCGGCTGGCTCATCAGGTTGGCCAGCACACGCTGCGTCACGTCGCGGATGTCGGCGGCCCGCTCGCTCAGGTAGGCGTCGTCCACCTTGCCCAGCGCCTCGGCGTACTTTTCCGAGGCCTCGTGGAACGCGAACTCAACGGTAACCAAGTTCTCCCGGATGAATTGCGACACCTCCTTGAGCAGCATCGGGTCCTCCAGCACCAGCAGGTGCGCTTCGAAAATCTGCGCTTCCTCAGTACCCATCGCCTCGCGCAGCCGCTCCTGCATGGCGAGGATTTGCTGGCGCGTCTCCGCCAGGGACGCCTGGAGCCGATCCTCCTCCCTGGCCAATTCAGACTCGAGGATGCCCGACTTCGCCGGGTCGATACGCGTGCGGTCCAACACCACGACCTGGCTGCGGCTCACCCCCTGCGACACGGGGATGCCTCGCAGCATTTTCTCGCCGGTTTTGCGCCGATCCAGCACGCGCGGGAGGGTAATCGAGGCTCCGAACTCGGGAAAGGCATTTACGGAAAACGGTTCACTGGCACCGCCGTTGGCATCCTCTGCGGCTTGATTGAGGTTGGTTTTCAGGGAAAACTGGGCCATCGGCCGATGCCGCCCCGCCATGCCCGACACCTTCAACCCCTACGCCGACAGCCTCAAGGCCGGCGCGCTCGGCTTGGCCAAGCGCTTGGTCAAGGCCGGGTTTGAGGCGTATTGGGTGGGCGGCTGCGTGCGGGACGCCCGACTTGGCCAAGCGCCGAGCGACTACGACATCGCCACCGACGCCACGCCGGATGAGATCGAGAGGTTGTTCCACAAAACCATTCCGGTTGGCAAACAGTTCGGCGTCATGATGGTGCTTGAGGACGGTCACGAGTATCAGGTGGCCACCTTCCGTGCCGAGGGCGGTTACACCGACGGGCGGCGTCCCGGCAGCGTGCGCTTTACCAACGCGCGGGAGGATGCCTTGCGGCGTGACTTCACCATCAACGGCCTGTTTTACGATCCACTCGCCGACGAACTGCACGACTGGGTCGGCGGCGAGGCCGACCTCGAGACCCGGCGCATACGCACCATCGGCGATCCGGCGGAGCGTTTCGGCGAGGACCGGCTGCGACTGCTCCGTACCGTGCGCTTCGCCGCGCAACTTGGCTTCGAGATCGAGCCGGGGACATTTGCCGCCGTACAGCAAAATGCAGCTGCTATAGGTGAAGTGAGTGCCGAGCGCATCCGTGACGAACTGCTGAAATTGTTCCGGCCACCGCACGCCGCATGCGGTCTCGACCTGTTGCACGAGAGCCGGTTGCTGCCTGAGGTGCTGCCGGAGCTGGCCGCTACCATCGGCTGCGAGCAGCTGCCGGAATATCATCCTGAGGGCGATGTATTCACTCACATTCGCCTCATGCTCAGCCAACTGCCGGCCGACGGCGACACGACACTTATTTGGTCGGTGTTGATGCACGATATCGCCAAGCCGGCGACCTTTACCCGGGAAGCGGAGGGGCGCATCCGTTTTTTGGGCCATGAAAAAGTCGGAGCCCTCATGACGCTGGAAATCATGAACCGCCTGCGCTTCCCCAAGGCCGAGAGCGCTGCGGTGAGAACCTGTGTGCGCCATCACATGCAGTTGAAGGACGCGCAACAAATGCGCCCCGCCACGTTGCGAAAACTGTTTCTCCGACCGACCTTCCCAGTCGAGCTGGCGTTGCACCGGCTCGACAGTCTCGCCTCTACCGGCAAACTCGACAATTTCGAGTTTTTGGAGGCCAGGTTTGCCGAGTTCCAAGACCAGCCGGAGCTGCAAAAACCGCTGATCGACGGCGACGACCTGATTGCGCTTGGCCAAGTGCCGGGATCGGAACTGGGCAAGCTGCTCAGCGACATCCGTAACCGCCAACTCGCCGGCGAACTCACCACCCGCGAACAAGCCCTCGACTGGGCCCGCGATATTCTGGGCTAGGCCGGCAGTGGTTTTTTCCAGATCGGAACCTTCTGCTTCATCTCTTCGATGAGGAATTGGCAGGCGGCGAACGCCTCCGCGCGGTGCGGTGCGGTCACCTCCACCCACAACGATGGCTCGTTCACTGGCACCAAGCCGAGTCGATGAACCACGCGCACCGAATCCACCGGCCACCGCTGTTCAATGGCGTCGAAAATTAGCCTGAACTGGTGGCAAGCCATTTCCTCGTGGGCCTCATAATCGATCGCGGTGATCGATGTATCGCCTTCTCTCCCGCGCACCACGCCCGAGAAGCAAACCACCGCTCCCATGCCGTCTCCCATTTCGCGCCGCTTTACCAAGGCGGCCTCGTCAATTGCATCAATTGAAATGGTCAGTTCCGTCTTCATCAGTCAACCGCCCTGGACCGGCGGAAAAAAGGACACCTCATCGCCGTCACAGAGCACAAAATCGTCATCCTGATAATTCAATCCGACGGCTTTGAGCGTGCTGTTTTTTGCCTCTGCAAGTTTCGGGAACTGTTCGCATACCCGTTCGTGCAGCTTGGCCAGTGTGGTTCCGTTTTCGATTTCGATCTCCGTTTTGTTGCAACCGGCAAAGTCGGCGAAGTAAGACCAGAATTGAACGGCGATAATCATCTGCTCACTACTCGCCGCTCACCGCCATTTTTTTCAGTACGCCAATATACGGGAGGTTGCGGTATTTTTCGGCGTAATCAAGGCCGTAGCCGACAACGAACTCATCCGGTATTTCGAAGCCGACGTAATCGGCAGGAATGTCATATTTGCGACGCGCCTTTTTGGAGAGCAAGACACAGGTGCGGACCCGGCGCGGGGTCATTCCTGTGAGTTTGTCGATGACGGCGCGGAGGGTTTTGCCGGTATCGAGGATGTCGTCCACGAGCAGCACGTCTCGCCCGGCGACGTCGAGTTTCAATTCCTTGGTGAACACCAGTTCACGCGACTCGGTGCCGTCGCGGTAGCTGGACACGCCGATGAAGTCGAGCCGCAGCGGCAGGTCGATTTCACGCACGAGGTCAGCCAGGAACATTAGTGTCCCGGTGAGCAACCCGACCACCACGAGGTCGCACCCGGCGAAGTCCGACTGCACTTGTGCCGCCAACTCCCCGACGCGCTGCCGGATTTCCTCCTCGGAAACCAGCACCTTGGCGATGTCTGTGCTGGGATCGCTCATGGGGCGGGTGACGGCCTTAAATGTGTCTCGAGTCGGCCTCGTCCTTCTTGATGTAGCCGCTGTCTTGTCGCTGGAAGTTGACCTCATTTTTCTTCACGTATGCCGCGAAGACATCATCGGCGCTCATGCCGAGCACCTGCGCTAGGCTGATGAGGAAATGGAACAAATCGACAACCTCGACACGGGCGTTTTGCTCGTCAAGTTTCTGGTATTTGGCCCACCACTTCCACGGCACGCTGTCGGTCAATTCGGCGATTTCCTGGCTCATGGCACGGCAGTAGTTGAGCACCCACTCGGTTTTCTGCTGGTCGCTCATCCCGTCGGTCTGCACGCCGATTCGCTCATTGAGTGACTTTTGCATTCGAAAGAGTTCACGTAATCGATCCGGCTGGTCCACGCGCCGACTCTCCGTGTTCAACCCCCGACAAATCAAGGTTTTTTGAAGAAATCTCGATGGGACGGTGCTTTGCTTGGCAAGCGAGGTAGTCTACCAAACTAATTGGAAGTTGCCGGTTGCCTCGGCGAAAACTGCATCGCGACATGCACCCGGCGATTTGTCTTGAAGAAACGGGGCTTCAAACGGACGATGCCGGTCATCCGGTGATCCGTTTTTTTCACGGCAACAGTAACTTAACCCGCCCTTCGTCCGTATGATCAAGGTTGTCGGTTCAATGCATCGCACATTTCGATTTTTAGCGCTTACGGCGCTGGTTTGCCTTGCGCTTGGCCAAGCGCAGGCAGGTACATTGAAGGAGGCGCGCCAACTGTATGCCACCGGTGAGTACGCCAAGGCCATTAAGGCTAGCGAGGAGGCTATCGCTGGCGACGAGTACGACAGCGGCTGGCGGTTGTTGCTGCTCCGGGCGCGGTTGGCCACCGGCCAGTACCCTGAAGCCAAGCGGTTTGCCACCCAATTGCTGGAGGATTACCGTTACCGATACAATGCCGAGGCGCTTTGGTTGTTTCATCTCGCCTACGAGGCCACCGGCGATACCCAGCAGTCAGGCCAAATGCTGCAGATCATCATGCAGTTCCTCAATGGACAACGGGCCATCAGCGACGAGAACACGCTTGTCTTCATCGGGCGCGCGCTGCTCAAGGCCGCCGTTTCCGACCCCAAGCAAGTCAAGGAGAACCTGTTCGACCGTGTGCTCAAGTCGACTCCCAACAATCGCGAAGCGCTGTTGGCCACCGGCGAACTGGCCCTGGCCAAGCGCGACTTCAAGTTGGCCGGCAGGACGTTTACGAGGGCGATCGGGCATTATCCCGAGGATGCCGACCTGCTGTACGGCCTGGCCAAGGCCTACGCCGAGAGCGACCCGTCGCAAATGGAGGAACCGCTGCATACGGCGATGTTCACCAATCCCGACCATATCCCGTCGCTGCTGTTGCAGGCGCACAACCAGGTCGATGCCGAGCAGTATGAAACGGCCAAAGGCATCCTGAAGGCCATCTTCAAAATCAACCCGCATCATGCTGGGAGTTGGGCGCTGCAGGCCGCCATCCATACCGTCCGAAACGAGCCGGACAAAGCCAGGGCGGCTCGCAAGAGCGGCTTGAAGTATTGGAAGACCAACCCGCTGGTGGATCATGAGATCGGGACAAAGCTCTCGTCGAAATACCTCTTCACCGAGGGCGCGGCGCATCAGCGGCAGGCACTGGCTTTCAGCAAGGATTATATCCCGGCCAAGACGCAACTCGCGCAGGATTTGCTGCGGCTTGGCCAGGATGAGGAAGGGTGGAAACTGGCTGGGGAGGCGCACGATGCCGATGGCTACGACGTGACCACGTTCAACCTGCTCACTCTTCACGACACGCTGAAAAAGTACGTGACGATCGACCGCAACGGCTTCCTGCTGCGGATGACCCGCGACGAGGCGGCGCTGTACGGCGACGAGGCGATCGATCTGCTCACCGAGGCCCGTGGGTTGTTCTCAAAAAAATACGACACCCAGATTGAGGGCCCGGTGATCGTCGAGATTTTCCCCGAGAAAAAGGATTTTGCCGTGCGGACATTCGGAATCCCGGGCGGCGACGGCTACATGGGGGTCTGCTTCGGCAGACTCATCACCGCCAATAGCCCCAAGTCGCTCGTTGGCTTCCAGCAGAACTGGCAGTCGTTACTCTGGCACGAGTACTGCCATGTCATCACCCTGCAAAAGACGCGCAACAAAATGCCGCGCTGGTTCAGCGAGGGCATCTCCGTTTACGAGGAGCGGCTGAGGCATAGCTCGTGGGGCGAGCAAATGACGCCGGAGTACCGCAACTTCATCCTCGACGGCGAGATGACACCGATCGAGCGGCTAAGCATGGCCTTTCTCGTGCCCAAGAGCCCGGAGCATATGCAGTTCGCCTATTACCAGTCATCGCTCGTGGTTGAGTATCTCGTTAAAAATTTCGGTGAGGCGTGCATCAGCAACATTCTGCACGACCTTGGTCAGGGCGTGTTCATCAACATCGCCATCGAGCAGCACGCCGCCCCCTTGGCCAAGCTTCAGGAAGGGTTCACCGCGTTTGCCATCGGCTTGGCCAAGGCGTTCGCCCCTGAGGCGGACTTGGCCAAGCCGAATCCGCTTGAGGTCAATCCGCTCGACAAAAACGCCATCGTCGATTGGCTCGAGGCCAACCCAAACAACATCTGGGCGCTCAACACCACCTGCGCCAACCTCGTCGAGGAGGAGAAATTCCTCGAGGCAATCCCGCTGCTCGAGAGATCGATCAAGCTCCACCCGAGACAGCGCGGCGTTGGCTCGCCCTACGGCATGCTCGCCCGGGCGCACCGCGAGCTTGGCCAGGCGGAGGACGAGCTCGCTGTCCTCGAGCAATGGGCCGCCATTGAGGACGCAGCGACAAAACTTTACGGGAGGTTGATGGAGATCCACTCCGAGCGAGAAAACTGGTCGGCGGTCGATCGTCTAGCCAAGCGTTTCTTTTCGGCCAACCCACTCTCACCCATCGGCCATCGTTTCATGGCGCTCACCGCGCAGCAAACCGGCAGGCATGCCGACACCATTCGGCCGCTTAGGCGCCTGCTATTGCTCGATCCAGCCGACCCGGTGGATCTGCATTTCCGTCTGGCCACAGCACTGGCTGACACGGCGACGGAGGAGGCCAGGCGCCACGTGCTGCAGGCGCTCGAGGACGCGCCACGGTTTCGCGCCGCGCAGAAACTGCTCATCCGCCTGGCCAAGCCGGATTCGACCGCCGTTGAAGCCAAGGCACAATGAATTCCTTCCGGAAACCCTCACGCTGGCTTGGCCTTGGCCTGGTGATCGCCGCGCTAACGCTGGTCACGCTCGTGGCGTGGAGCCAGCACGATTGGCGTCGAGGCGAACGCGACAAACGCGGCGGCGTGGAAAACTGGGGCCGCGACGAGGAACTGCCCAACGACACATTCACCTTCGCCCGCATCCAGTACGACTCGTGGGGAGGCAGTTGGCGTGGCCGAGGCAAGTGGTCAATCGATTATCCCGAGAGCGATCTGAACATGTCATTTCGGCTGCAGCAGCTCACCGCGCTCAAGGTCGATCCGGAAGGCACGGTGCTTAACCTGACCGAGGACAAGCTATTTCACTACCCGTTTATTTACATCATTGAGCCCGGCGAATTGACCTTCAGCGGCGACGAGGTCAAGGCGCTGCGGAAATACCTACTGACCGGCGGCTTCCTAATGGTGGATGATTTTTGGGGTGAGGAAGAGTGGCAAAATTTTGAGCGCGAGTTTCGGCGTGTGTTCCCGACGCGTGAAATTGTCGAGTTACCGCTTGAGCACGAGGTGTTCCAGTGCGTTTTTCCGCTCAAGGAAAAACCGCAGGTGCCCAATCCCGGTACGGCGATTCAAGGCGCGTCCCACGGCATCACTTGGGAGCGCTGGGACGCGGAGACGCCGCACTATCGCGGGGTTTACGACGACGACGGCCGGCTGATGGTCATCATCTGCCACAACACCGACCTCGGCGACGGCTGGGAGGAGGAGAGCCGCGCTGGCGAATGGTATTTCAAGGAATTCTCCGAGCCCAGGGCGTACCCGATGGGCATCAACATCATCTTTTATTCAATGACCCACTAAACATGGAAACCACTGAAACCATACACGAGGAGGATCGGCAGGCGGTCGAGCAGATCGCCGCCAGCCGAGAAAAAATAGAACAGGAACTTGGCCGGGTCATCATCGGGCAGAAGGCGGCGGTCGAGGAGATTCTCGTCACGCTCTTCGCCGGTGGCAACTGCCTCATCACCGGCGTGCCCGGTTTGGCCAAGACGCTGATGGTGCGTGCCATCGCCGGGATCTTTGACCTCGGTTTTCACCGCATCCAGTTCACGCCCGACCTCATGCCGGCGGACATCACCGGCACCGAGATTCTCACCGACGGCGATCAAGGGAGGGAGCTGCGTTTCGTAAAAGGCCCGGTGTTCACCAACGTCCTGTTGGCCGACGAGATCAACCGCACACCGCCCAAGACGCAGGCCGCCCTGCTCGAGGCGATGCAGGAAAAACAAGTGACCGTCGGCGGTGTGAGCCGCGAGTTGCCTAAGCCGTTCTTTGTGCTCGCCACGCAGAACCCAATTGAGATGGAGGGAACCTACCCGTTGCCGGAGGCGCAGCTCGACCGCTTCATGCTAAACGTGTTCATCGACTATCTGCCGGAGGAGGACGAGGTACGCGTGGTCAGCGAGACCACCCGGCGCGACGATGTTCAGCCGAACCCCGTGTTCAGCGCCGAGGAGGTGCTGCGCATCCAGGACGTCGTGCGCAAAGTACCGGTGGCTGACTCGATTGTGCGTTACGCAGTGCGCCTGGCTGCGACTTCGCGTCCCGGCCAGGCCGGCGCGCCGGATTTTGTCAACGAGTGGGTTAACTGGGGCGCCGGCCTCCGTGCCGGCCAGGCGCTCATCCTCGGGGCCAAGGCGCGCACCTTGTTGCAGGGTCGCTCCCACGTCACGCCAGATGACATCAAGGCGCTCGCCGTGCCGGTGCTACGCCACCGTATTTTGCCCAACTTCAAGGCCGAGGCCGAAGGCGTCGATGCCGATAAAGTCGTCGAGAAACTCCTCGAGACCGTCCCTGTACCGTGAGTCGTCCCGCCACAACGCACCGTTTTTTGGATCCGAAAGCCCTGATGGAAATCAGCAGCCTTTCGCTCCGGGCGCGTGCCGTGGTTGAGGGGTTCATGAGTGGGTTGCACCGCAGTCCGCGCACCGGCTTTTCCACCGAGTTCACCGAGTACCGCCAATACTCACCCGGCGACGACGTCCGGTTCCTCGACTGGAAGGTGATGGCTCGAACCGACCGCGAGTTCATCAAGAAGTTTGAGGATGAGACCAACCTGCGCTGCACGTTCATGGTCGATTTTTCCAAGTCGATGGAGTTTGGCGGCGGCGATGCCGGCGTCAAGAAAAGCGACTACGGCCGCACGTTCGCCGCGTCGCTGGCGTGGTTCCTCACGCAGCAGCGCGATGCCGTCGGCCTGGCGACGTTCGACCGTGACCTGCGCGAGTTCATCCCGCCGCGCTACCGGCAGGACCAGTTGAAAACGATCCTCGGCCGGCTCGAGACCCAGCCGGCCGGCAACGCCACTGACCTCTGCCAGGCGCTGGAGAAACTCGCCTCGCTCGTCGGCAAGCGTGGCATGATCGTGCTCGTGTCCGATTTCCTTTCGCCGCTCGACGAGATGGAACGCTGCCTGAGCCTGTTCACCGCCGCCGGGCACGATGTCCGCGCCGTGCAGGTGCTGCATCCACGCGAGGTCGATTTCAGTTTCGAGGACGCCGCGATTTTCGAGGACATGGAGAGCGGCCAAAATCTCATCCTCGACCCGGGAATGGCCCGGGAGTCGTATCAGCAAAAATACAACGCGCACAATGCCGCGCTCGATGCGATTTTCAGCGCGCAGGGCATCCCTGGGTTCCGCGTGATGACCACCGAGCCGCTCGAGCGGGTACTGCAACGCTTCCTTGAGGAACGTCCCGCGCGTGCCGTTGTCCGGCAACGCCGCTCTCCCGGGAGGAGTGCCGCATGAGTTTCCTGACACCACTCTACCTGTTGGGCGCGCTTGGCCTGGCCATCCCGATCATCCTGCATCTGCTGCACGACCGGCCGAAGAACAAGCAGGAATTCGGCAGCCTGATGTTCCTTGACAAGACCAAGCCGCCGGTGGACCGCAAGCGGCGGCCGACGCACCTGCTGCTGCTGTTGCTGCGCTGCCTTGCATTGTTGTTGCTGGCGTTCGTTTTTGCGCGGCCCTTCGTCACGGTCGATGACCCGGCTGATGCGGCGCGGCGCGACCGCCAATGGATCACCGTGCTGCTCGACCGCAGTGCCAGCATGCAGCGCGGCGATTTGTGGGAGCAGTCCAAGGCTAAGGTGCAAACTACGCTTGGTCTACTCGGCCCGGGCGACCGTTTCTCGCTGATCGCTTTCGATGACTCCACCGAGCCGTTGGCCGAGGTCAAGTCGTGGCTTGGTAGCCGGTCCGAGGCGGAGGTAAATATCCCACTCGAGCGCCTGGCCAAGCCGGGCTTCGGTGGGAGCAACCTTGGCCAGGCGCTCGTGTTTGCCGGCGAGTCGATACAGGAGGCCGATCCGGGACCGGACGAACAGCCTTTGGGTAGGCGCGAGATTATTGTCATTAGCGACCTGCAAAAGGGCAGCCGTCTCGGCGAGGTGCAGGGCTACGAATGGCCCACTGGCATCAAGGTGACGCTCGAGCAAATCGGCGAGGACGACCAGGGCAATGCCGGCATCGAGCAGGTCGCCTCCCGCGCGCCGTGGGCCGCAGCCGCAGCCGTGCCTTCATTCCGCATTAGCAACTCACCCAATAGCATCGGTGACGAGCTTGAGTTTTTGGCACACACGACTGCCGGCGAGACTCTCAGCCAGAAGGTGCACGTCCCGCCGGGCCGCAGCCGAGTGGTCGAGTTGCCGCGCGAATGGGCGGGGCAAACCCTTGAGCGACTGGCCATCCGGGGCGACGCGGCGGAGTTCGACAATCAGTTTCATTTCGCGCAAAACCGGCAGCAGACTGTGCGCATCGTTTACATTGGCGAGGACAAACCGAACGACGCCGAGGGCTCGCTGTTTTATCTTGCGAGTGCGTTTCAGCAGTCGAGTACTCTCGATTTTCAGGTCGAGGCCCTCAGCGGCAAATCGCCCGGCCCGCTGCCGGAGGCCGACCTGTTTGTCATCGGCGCAGTGGTGGCCCCCGGTCTGGCCAAGGCGCTTGGTCAGGCGATCGAGGGCGGTTCGGCTGCGCTGATGGTCGTGCAGTCGACGGGCCAGGCCGCGAACCTCGGACAGTGGCTTGGTGCGGACGGCGTTGTCATCCGCGACATAGCGTCGAGCGACTACGCACTGCTGCAGTCGCTCAAGCTGGATGATCCGGTTTTGTCGGTGTTTCGGGATGCGCGATTCAGCGACTTCACGAATCTGCATTTTTGGAGACATCGCGAGCTGCAAAACTTGCCCGACGATGGCATCGATGTGCTCGCCCGGTTTGACTCCGGCGCACCGGCCTGGCTGGCGGCGCGGCGCGGCACCGGCCGTCTGCTGGTGATGACGTCTGGCTGGAAACCGGCCGACAGCCAACTGGCGCTCTCAACCAAGTTCATCCCGCTGCTCTACTCGGTCCTTCAGCCGGTGCTTGAGCGCAAAACCCAGTCGCGGCAGTTTGTCGTCGGCAACCAAGTTGACGTGACGCGATTCAACAACGGCCAGCCCGGCGGCAGCGTCACTGTCATGCCACCCGGCGGCGAGGCGCCGGCGATTTCGGTCGACACGTTTTTCACGCCGGCCGCTCCCGGCATGTACACAGCGAAGGGCAGTGGCTGGTCGGAGACGTTCGCGGTGAACCTCACGGCGGCGGAGAGTCGCACCGAGCCGATCGTTATGGATCAATTTAAAAAACTAGGCCTGCCGATGACCGATCCGGTTGCCTCTTCCGGTGAGATTGCGGCTGCCGCTGCCGCAGCGGAAAAGACCGAGGCGCACCGCCGGGAATACTGGCAATGGGCCTTGGCGGCGGT
>Ga0209753_1000273_pt1 | contig 21133 bp, 8 predicted proteins | sample METZYME_3_550m_FD_187550 | JGI IMG/M metagenome (GOLD analysis project Ga0209753, IMG submission 187550) | Marine microbial communities from oxygen minimum zone in mesopelagic equatorial Pacific - METZYME_3_550m (SPAdes) (version 2) | ecosystem: Environmental > Aquatic > Marine > Oceanic | place... | reverse complement strand
TGGAATTGCCCTGGCTTCAATCGGAACTGTTGGGAAATAATAGCCGCTCCAGTCCGATTCCATAATCTCTAAGGTGTTGAACTGGATCGAACCAGCCCCATCGGGAATAATATTCAGGGATGTCAAGGCAATATTTGGCAGATCAAACTCATTCTGAATATGATTAATAGCATAAGACCTTCTGTTATTACTAAAATTTTCCATTGTATTTATTCTACCCTGCCAGTTCACAGCAGAATTAGGCCAATTCCCGTTATTATACCATCTGGCTCGATGGGCTGGAATAATTTCTTCAATATTACTGGCTATAGAATCAAGATGGTTTGTGAGATAATCTGCTTGAAAAACAGTATTCAACAGATCACAGTAAATATTTATAAATGAATTCCTGAAATAATTATTGTCCATCATTCTTCTGAATAGAAAAGTACTCCATGGCGGGTTAGGCCATCCTGGCCCGTTTGGATCCAGGGCAAAGCTAAGGGTATTATATGTATAGGCGTTGGATTCCCAAATGCTGAATCCAAAATCTGTATCAAACAGTATCCAGCGCCATTTTCCTCCAGCCCGGTGGTCTCTCCAAAATTTAATATTATTTCCTGGCCAGTCCCGGTTATCAATAAAGATTTGAAATGCCTGGTAACTCATGTAGGACTCAATATCAACCCACTGTTCCAGTGCGTTTTGAACATTGGGATCTTCCATATCTGAGTTTTCTAGATAATCTATAAGATTTAAATAATCTGTATTGGTACCATGAACAACATTCCATTCATTCACACCTTCATTATCGAGCAGATCAATATTTTCTGCACTGATCAAATGATTAGATGCAAGGAAATGTTCATTCACTTTCTCACGGATGTTTTGTATCCCCCAAAATTCTCCGTTTAAGTATAATACTGCAGGGCGGTACTGCTGATGATCTATATTAAGGTCGTTGGTCAAACTGGTTATAAATCCATCCCGAAGCATGGTGGATTCCCAATCATTTCCGGAATTACGCAGAACAAATGCTTCATAACTGTCAATTCCTGAATCAGGAAATAGAGTATAATCAAAAGTGCTGGGTCCATAATAACTTCTGGAAAAAATGGACAGAGATTTTTGTGGAAATCCTCGGCTCCAGCCACCAAATATTTTAACACCTGCGTTGGCTGCATAGCCTGAGCCATCGGTTTCAAGTATCTCAAAATGGATGGGGCACTCCCAGTCCTCCCAGAAATTTGCACCGAAGTATGGAAAGTCCCAACTGGCATTGGATCCCATGGCGTAAATCCCGGTGTCATTATCAAAAAAGTTGTTTGGGTCTGTTGAAAGAAACACTACAGGCAAGCTATCCGGTTCAGCTTCCTCTAAAATATAGGTTTTAGATTCTACATCCGATGCTAGCCAACCATCTAAAAATGCCCGTGCCCTGATCACCGTCGTACTGGTCAGTGGAATAGAATACCCATAAGGAAGATCATCCATGGTTGGTGCAGTACCATCCGTGGTAAAATATATTGTGGCGGATTCATCAGGGTTACTTAATTCAACCGAGATCTGACCCTGGTTATAAAAACCTGATGCCATAGAAAACTCAATAGGCGATAACGCACCGGCATAGGATGATGATGAGTTTGAAGAACCGGGTGTGGGATCAGCGAACAAAACCCAGGAACCACTTTCGAAATATCGGCCAAAAGACATGTCTGTCTCCATCGTGCCCGTAAAAACAGAATCGAGGACATTCTCATCCTGATCAGATAAAATTAGATCTTCACCATTTGAACTTAACCTAAAATTTGTATGCAGGTAGGAATTAGGTAATTCCATTAATTGATGTGGCTCTGTTGGATTATCTATTTCTGAATTATAACCCAGAGTGAGAAATGGAATACAGCTCAGATCGGATGATGAAGTATTATAATTATGGACCTCAACAGCCAGGGTGTTATCACCGGAAACAAAAGGAAACTCATTGAGATCAATTGATATTTCTTCCGGAAAACCGCCTGCATAAATCTCTGCCTCGTGAAGTCCCGTTGTAGTTTCATTATAATAAACCTCGGTATTTGGTGCTCCCATATTCCTACGGCTGAACTCCACTCCGTTTAAATAGGCAATGTAGCCGTCATCATAGTCAATGTGAAAAAGAGCTTTTGTAATTATCGTGGGATTATCTATTTGAAAGGTCTTGCGGGCAAATACAGAAATGATTTGACCCAAATTGGTATTATCATCATTATCCCCATATCCGAAACCGCTTGGTCCCGTAGACCAATCGCTTATATCTGTTCCTGGATCATCCCAATTTGAAACAGGTGCACTTGTACCCGGCCAATAGGACCAGGAGTCTCCCCAGTTAATTACTGCGTCCCATTGTGCCACCAGGTCTTTCCTATCTTTATCAGAAGCAAAGATAACAAGAAAACCATTTGGCTCAATAACTATAGATGGAAAGATCCACATAGACAAATCACCAGGATCATCAGTGATCCCGAAACCATCAAGGTTTACAGTCTGATTGGAAGGATTATGAAGTTCTATCCAGTCTGGAGTATCACCGTCTTCGTCATACAGGACAGAAGCATTGCTTGAAACAATTTCATTTAATTGAACAGTTTGCCCATAAGCATTAATGGATAATAATAAAAAGACTGTTAAGATTCGTTGCATTAACTATTTGTCTGAGATACTGTATCAATAAAACGGGGAATTATAGTATCAATACTTAAGGATATTAATAAGTTAAACCAAATCCAAAGGGAAAAAGTGGATCGTAGTTAGATTCTCCAAAATTAAGCGGAAGTTGTAATATATCTTTTGGCCAGGAAAAGCTAAGTTTACCAGTTGGGGCATAATCTCCAAATAATACATCAGCAATTCCTTCGCCAGCCATGCCAGGCAGCCATGCAGCAACCAAAGCATCCCATTTATCAATATGATCCTTAATAATCAATGGACGGCCCGAAAATATAATAACGACGATTTTATTATCCGATTGATAGCATCGTTCCAACACAGCGGTATCAAATGAGTTTAAACCAATATCAGGATTATCACCATAGCCTTCTGCGTAAGGATATTCGCCTACTACTGCCAGTACTAGACTGTTTGACCCCAGGTTTTTTGCTCGCGGAGCATAAATAACAGAACCGGTATTGCCTATTGCTTCTTTTATGGCGTCCAGAACACTGGTCCCGGCGGGTTGAAAAGGTGCAGATACTTTAAACTGGTTGAATTCATCCAGAGTCAGGGTACCATTGGAATCCTTATCTATGGATTTGAAGTTTCCTTCAGCGCCACCCGCATTATACTTCGAGTCATAGATACTTTGGTAGAAACTTGTTAATTCAGCCAATCTGACTTGTCCGTCACTATTTTCGTCGAGGATAACAAAATCAGGCCTCATTTTGCCCTGCCACTCTACAGTCCATCCACCGTTTTGCATACCAAGATTGTTTGCCCCGGAGCCTACCACATAAATAGTTTCATCTTTCGCAACAGGTAGCACTTTAGAATTGTTTTTCAATAAAACCATACTTTTCCTAACTGCGTCCCTTGCAACCTGTCGGTGTTCCTTCAAACCTACATAACTAGCATATTCAACTTTTCCATAGGGATCGTCAAACAAACCCAGGTCATATTTAACACCAAGAATCCTACCTACAGCATCATCGATTCTCGCCATTTGGATAGATCCTTCTTGAACCGATTCTTTTAATAATTTGATGAACGTCTTGTAATGGTTTTGACCATAAAGTGAACCAGGGACCATAACCAGATCAATACCTGCATTGATGGATATTATGATATCAGATTTATAATCTCCGGGAATTTCATCTATACCTGCCCAATCGGTTACCACGAGTCCCTTGAAACCCAATTCTTCTTTTAAAAGGTCGTTAATTAAAAATTTGCTGCCGTGGCATTTAACACCGTTCCAGCTGTTAAAGCTGATCATAATGGTCTTTACCCCAGCCTTGATTGCTTCCTGATAGGGTGGGAGGTGAACTTTTCTCAACTCCTGTTCAGATAGGCGGGTATCCCCGCGATCAATCTTGTAGGTATGTATGCCTTCATTCAGTGATCCAGTTTCCCATGTTGTTCCGCCATCACCGATGAAGTGTTTTGCACAAGCAGCAATTTTGCGGCCATTGAAAACAGACAGCGCGTTTTCATATCCCTTAATTGCAGCCGGTGTTAGCCTGCTCACAAGGTCAGTTGATTCGCTGAATCCTTCGTACTGTCTGCCCCAACGATCATCCTGAGGAACAGTAACGCAGGGAGAGAATGTCCAATGCAAGCCTGTTGCTGCAACTTCTACAGCTGTTGCATGATTAACCTGTTCAATGACTTCAGGGCTGTTGGTACATCCCAGTCCTATATTTTGAGGAAAAATAGTTGCTCCAACCACATTGCTGTGACCATGAACAGCATCAATCCCATAGATCAGTGGAATTTTTAAACGGGTGGATAGTGCCTGTTTTTGATAACTATTCACCATGTTTATCCAACCTCTTGGAGTATTATCATCTGGCACCGATCCGCCTCCACTAAGAATAGATCCTAGGAAATAATCAGCAATATCTTTTTCACTGTCTAACATCCTTTTGTCAACCTGGGTCATTTGTCCGACTTTTTCATCCAATGTCATTTGCTGGACTAGGTCCTGCACAAAATTATGTTTTTCTTGGTCACTATTACCACATCCAGATATAAATAATATCAATATCAGCGTGTTCGTAAGTCGTTTATTTGCTGCATCTATATAAAGTCGTCCAGTTCTCTGAATCCCCCTATTCAATAGTTTACAGTCAGTCATATGTATGTGTCCTTCTTTTTATAATCTCCACAGGCAGTAGGGTAGTAGAAGATTTTACCTTTTTAGGTTTATTGTTTTTAATAATGTTAACAAGGTAATCGAGCGTGTTTTCTGCCAGCTCATCCAAATTGGTATTTACCGTGGATAAATTTGGATAGAATACTCTGCTGTAGGGCATATTATCGTAGCCTACAATGCCATAATCTCCTGGAATAGTTGCTCCGTTTTCAAGGGCGGCATGGAGAAAACCAAGGGCCATCTGATCATTGGAAGAAAAGATACCAAGTTTTTTTTGTTTTATAATATTGTCAAAAGCTTTTCCCCCGGCTCGAAATGAATAATCACCATGGTACTCCCACTCAATTTGAAACTCTTTTTTTCGTAAATAATCGATGTAACCGTTTCGCCGCAGATTCGCTTCCCACTTAATTAAGGGACCGGTGATAATACCAAAGTGCTTATAACCGGATTCAACTAGCAATTTTGCTGCCAGCCAGCCACCCTGGTAAGAATCAAACGTAATGGTTTGTATCACATTTTCATCAACTGGTGCGATAGATACCACTGGAAAGGCTTTTATTCCTTTTTCAATTTTTGTGTATTGTTCACTATCCAAGGTAGGTGTCATTAGGATAATACCATCATGGAATCGTGATAGGAGAATCAATTCACTCACTATATTTCTCGAATATTTAAGTGAATGGATACTTAGTTGAATATTTGACAAAGAACACACCCTGTCAAAGCTTTCGTATAGGCAGGAATAAAATTCCTCAGCATCGTGTTGGGTCACTAATGCCATTTCCAGAGGGAGATTATCTAATTGGTAAACGGGTCGGTTGGCGTAATACCCCAGTTCCCTGGCAGCAATTAGAATTTTTTCGACACTTGATGAATGCCCAACTGCTTTTCCGGATAAAACCCTGGAAACAGTGGCAATTGAATAGCCCGTTTTAACAGCAATATCTTCAAGTTTCACCTTCATATGCAAAATAATTTAAGATATTTAAAAATATTTTGCATTATTTATTTTATATAATTAGTTTTGCTACCCTTAAAAAAATACGATTTTATTAAATAATTGAAACAGAAATGGGTTTTATAGCAGTAAAAATATTTCCTGAAAATTACTCTAAAGTCTTAGTTGCCAACCTTATCATAGGAATTTCAATATTGACGAACCAGTTTTAAAGGATTGATAATCAATAAATGATAAATTTTTCATTAATTTCTTTTGTAATGGCAACTGGCGCAGTTGCTTATTTCACTTATCATATTGTGCAGCGGATGAAAAAATCCGATAATGCAACAGAAGAATATTTCACAGGCGGCCGTGCGCTGAGTTGGCCTGTAGTAGCCGGATCACTGTTACTTACAAATTTATCTACCGAACAATTAGTGGGATTAAATGGCGATGTATTTGGGGATAAGGCACTGGTTGGAGTTGCCTGGGAAGCACTGGCAGCCTTTGCCATGATCGCTACGGCACTGATCTTTTTACCAAAATATCTGGCTAGCGGATTTACCACAACACCTGCTTTTTTGGAAAAACGATTTGATAAAACAACAAGGTCTATGGTGTCCGGGTTGTTCTTATTTGGCTATGTAACTGTACTCCTTCCTGTGGTATTATACACCGGATCCCTGGCTTTAAAAGGTATGTTTGATCTGAATTTTCCCCTTTGGATGATCATTGCTACTATTGGAATCCTGGGGAGTTCTTATGCTATTTTTGGCGGATTGAAATCCGTAGCAGTCAGTGATACCTTAAATGGGGTTGGACTACTGATTGGCGGTTTAGCTATCCCTGCTCTAGCCTTGGTTAAACTGGGAGATGGTTCATTCTTTTCCGGTCTCTCTACATTATTTAATACCAATCCTGAATACCTTGCAGTTTTAACTCAGACCAATGTAGATGAAAAGGTTGTAACCGTTCCCTGGCCCACACTGTTTACGGGGATGATGTTTATTCAGGTTTTTTACTGGTCCACAAACCAGGTAATTGTCCAGCGGGCAATGGCGGCAAAGAGTCTGGCAGAAGGGCAGAAAGGTGTTTTGTTTGCATCGGCCATGAAGCTTGTAGGCCCTGTCATGCTCTGTTTGCCGGGTATCATTGCTCTACATATGACAGATGTACTGGATATTTCAAAACAAGACCAGGTCTATGGTGCCGTTGTTCGTCATGTGCTGCCTGATTGGTCAATTGGCTTATTTGCAGCGGTCCTAATGGGTTCCATCCTAAGTTCGTTTAACAGTGCCCTTAACAGTGCATCTACCCTGTTCTCCCTGCAGTTTTATAAAGGCTATATAAACCAGACAGCCACAGATGAACAGATCGTGGTAACGGGCAAGAAATTTGGCATGGGTCTGGCAATAGCATCCATTTGCATTGCACCTCTGCTGGCGCAGATGGAATCTATCTTTACTTACCTGCAAAAAGTAAATGGTCTGTATAGTGTACCTATCATTGGAATTTTTATACTGGGGATTGCCACCAAGCATGTCCCAGCAATTGCAGCAAAAATTGGGATGATTGTTGGGATGGCAGCCTATGCATTTTTCACTTTTGTTAATATAAAAGGTGTCCCCACTTTCTTTGCCAATGGTGATGGAGACCTGCACTGGCTTCATGGTTATTTCATCAGTTTTATTCTATCGGTTGGAGTTATGCTCGTCATCGGTCATTTAAAACCAAAGACTAATGAAGAAATTGCAGTCAGTGATCAGCTGGACCCAGCACCAGTGGATATGACACCCTGGGAACATGCTAAGAACGCATCCTATGCGATTATGGCAACCACAGTAGGTATTTATCTATGTCTAACTTGGGCAGCATCATAAGTAAGTTGTAAAACAACAAAAAAAGGAGAAAACACAATGAAAAACAAGATAACAAGTCCAATTCTATTACTGTTTCCCATATTATTATTTGGGCAAATGATAGACAATTTTGATGCTGAACCAGAAGCAGGTTACTGGGTCCATGAAATATCTGCCAATGCTGATCCTACATTGAGCTATGTGAATATCAGCTATGTAACAGATCCGGTCACTGAAGGTACAGGCGCGATGCAGCTGGATTATAGTGCGCACAATATTGAAGCGTGGGGTGGCTATGCAAAAATCTACCATATGCACCCTGATACTGGCGAAGTTTGGAATTGGTCGAGCTATGATAGTATTTCATTCTCATACTACAATTCGGTTGCACAGACAGGAACTGGTAGCCAAACAGTTCATTTGAGGTTGAACCTTTCTGATTATGGGGACACTGACCCTGGTTACACTGGCCTTGGAGAGTATTATTACTCTTTTCATTACATCCTGGATAATGATCCAGGCTGGAATACCATTACGATGCCTCTGCTTCGGAACGATGACTGGAGCGGTGGTGGATTCAACCTTACCGGCTGGGCTGGTGATGCTGGTAATGGTGAGTTAGACAAAGATGCTATTGCCGGGTTCCACCTTGAATTTTCTATCGATGGCGGTGGAGATGGTTCTTATAATTACGGTACAATCATCCTAGATGATTTTACACTGACCGGTTCACAAAATGTACTAACCAACCCCGGTTTCGAGCTTGCTGACGAACAGGATGATGATTTTGGCTGGGGTATTGCTATAGGCGGTGGACATGCCGAAATAGTCACTGACGCATCAATGGCTCATAGTGGTGACAACTATTTTCATATAGGTGTTACTGATAACTGGGCAGTCGGTTATACAGAAGGTGTTATTCCCGCCTCTGTAAATGAGACCTGGCGCTTTAGCGGTTATGGCAAAAGCATTTCCGGTGTTGATGGAGATTTTGGTGCTTTCAAACTCGAAGCTAAAGATGCCGATGGTACTGTTCTGGGAACGACTGGCGATGTGTTTTTGCCAATCACAGATGAGTGGGGTTTGCATTCACTCGAGTTTGTCATGCCAGAGGGAGCAACGCAAGTTACGGCTGTTATAGTGGCTTCGCGCTGGGATGGTTCAGAATGCGACTATGTTTTTGATGACATGTTCCTCATGAGCCTGGGAGTGCTGGACGTTATACCTCCAGATCCTGTTCAAAATGTGGGAGCGGTACCTGCTTCCTATTACAACCTGGTCACCTGGTCCGATAATGATGGTGAAGAAGGTGAGACTTATAATGTTTACGCCAGTACAGAGCCAATCACTGATATATCTTCTCCAACAGTGGATGTTGTGGCTACGGGTGTTTTGGAAGGAAGTCAGGCCGCAGTGCATTACCTGCATTATCCTTTGGAAGATACAGAAGTAACCTACTACTACGCCGTCGCCTGTAAGGATGCGTCTAATAATGTAGGTGAGCCAGGCTCGTCTGATGGTTCTATTACCAATACAGCAAAAGGAGTTCCAACGATTTCGTTGACTCCGCCCGCAGCATTCGCCGCAGACGGTGATTTGCAAGAATGGTATGACAGCGGAATTGTACCGTTTGAACTTGGTGCCACAGATAATTCCTATGGAACACCTCATTTAGGCTTTGGTGAAGTGGATGATGATGATGACCTGTATGGTACTATTTACACGGCTGTCGATGATGATTACTTTTATGTAGCTGCAGAAATCTTGGATAATGTAGTGAACGATGATGCCAGTTCAGGATGGTGGACTGCTGATGTTGTACAATTATGTTTTGGATTTTATGATCAACGCGGTCCAAAACATGTAGGTATGCAAAGAGGAGCAGAGCCGGATTATAAGATGTATTTCACGCCGACTGGTGCTAACTCAGACAATGGTGCAGGGGTGTTAGCTGAGCATGGTGATGGAAATTATTTTCATGAAGTATTTAATCCAGACTATGTTTTCGAATTCAGAATATCACTTGATGATATACTGATTGATGATGACGTCAGATTAATCCCGGGAAATGGTACGCGCACGCCATTTGAACCAATGGTCTATGATAATGATGGAGATGGGCTGGAGGCAATTATGGTATTATCTCCAACAAATGACGATAATGCGCACCAGACATGCGAAGTATGGTCCAATACCTGGATTGGTGATCAATCAACACCCAGTTTAGATATGGACGAGGATATAATCGCGAACCAGTTTGCCTTGTTCCCTAATTATCCGAATCCTTTCAATCCAGTGACAACGATTGGATTCTCACTTCCCGATGCCCAACAGGTTACCCTATCAGTATATAACCTGGTTGGACAGCAAGTAGTTACCTTGGTCAACAAGGAACTGCCTGCAGGCTACCACGCCATAAACTGGCATGCGGAAAATATGGCATCCGGTGTCTATCTTTCTAAGTTGTCTTCAGGAGGAAAGACTATCACGCAAAAAATGCTTTTGATGAAATAGCACCTCAAAAAAGGGGGGCAGAAAATTATTTTCTGCCCCTTTTTTTATTATTCACTAATGCGATTAATTAGAAATATTTAAATTTCAATTTTAAAAGCAGAATATTCATGCCCATTAGAAAATTTTCTTCTATCATTGCTTTACTTGGATGTCTTTTTGGCCAGACTACTGGAAAAATTTCTGGTACAGTTACGGATAAAATAACTTCTGAGTCGCTTCCTGGCACGAATATTTACCTAGAACAGACATCTTATGGAACAGCATCAGATGTGAATGGTCGTTTTACTATAATCAATATTCCTCCTGGTAAATACACGCTTAAGGTAGATATGATCGGTTATAAATCGGTTCGTTTGGAAGCTGTAAATGTCTCTGTGAATCGAACACTTTCATTGGATATTGAAATGGATCAAACAGTTTTGGAGGGAGAAGTTGTTACTGTTGAAGTTGCACGGGTGGCACAGAAAAAAGACCAGACCGGCACGATAAAAAATATTTCCGGGGATGAGATCAATGCTCTCCCAGTAGAGAGCATCGGCTCCGTGATCAATATGCAGGCAGGCGTGGTCAATGGCCATTTTCGCGGAGGCAGAAACACAGAAGTAACCTATATGATCGATGGAGTCCAGGTGGATGAAACGTTCGGCGGGAATAGTGCTGCTGTGGAGATACAGCCGGAAGCGGTACAGGATCTGGAAGTGATCACAGGAACCTTTAATGCGGAATACGGCAGGGCAATGAGCGGGGTTGTGAATGTGGTTACCCGGAACGGCGGGCCCAAATTTGAAGGATTTGCATCAGCTGGACTGTCTTTTTTTCAAACAGCTAATACAGATATTTTTATTGGATTGTCTCCAGAACTGAATAGGGGTCAGGATTTCAAATTCAGCCTGGGTGGACCTTTGTTAGGGGATAAAATCACATTTTTTACTAATGTTCGAGTCCAGGACAATCGGGGACACCTGAATGGCTATCGTATTTTTTCAGTAGTGGACATGAGCAATTTTTATTCCGATAACCCATCAGAATGGATTTCATCAAAGTCTGGCGATAGTTCTTATGTGCCCATGAACACGGGTGAAAATTTATCAGCACTTTTTAAACTGAGTTTCAACCTGTTTGATGGAATCAGGTTTTCCTTATTACACTCTAAAAGTGATGACAGCTGGTTTGGATACGACCATGGGTTTAAATATAATCCTGATGGCAGAGCCGGTTCCTATAAAGAAACAAACTATACGTCTTTCCAGCTGAATCATATGATTAGCCCCAAACTATTCTATGAGCTAAAGGTATCCTATCTGGATAATTATACGGGGAATTATCTCTATAAAGATCCTTTTGATCACATTATTGCTGACACTGCCGGGATGTATCATGATGGGAATTTGCATGAAATTGGTGACACTGTTTATTCATATGTTCATGATAAGTACCTTGAAAATTATGGCTCAGGTTTTTTCACAGGTGGACAGCAGAAGAACCACAGCATACTTTCCATGATTGATAAAACAGTCAAGTTTGATTTGAACTGGCAGGCCAATTACAGCCACAATATCAAGCTGGGTCTACTGGGAATTTCTCATGACGTGGACCAGCAGTGGCATGCCATACGAAACAAATATGATGGCGAAGCAAGTCTGGCGGATATTTACAAGCCTGAAATATTTGGGGATACAACCGTCTACGCCGATATATACAAAGTAGCACCGCAGGAGGGTGCTGCCTATCTCCAGGATAAAATGGAATTTGATGAAATGGTAATTAATGTGGGTCTACGGTATGATGTTTTTGACCCTGTCAGTGTTTATCCATCAAATCGCAGGAATCCATCCAATCAATTGCTCTATAAAGATACTTCCGGCGTTCTGATAGATTCACTCATGTCTACATACCCTGAAGCAGACATCATTGAACAGGTCAGCCCCAGAATCGGATTTGCCTACCAGCTGGGAAACCAGGCTGTTCTCCATTTCAGCTATGGTCATTTTTTCCAGATGCCGCCCCTCTATGCTATGTACCAGAATCACAGTTATTTGATTCCACCGAATGACCACGGTACCACCATGGGGAATGTTCGCCTTGAGCCTGAAAAAACAATCACCTATGAAATCGGTCTCTGGCAGGAGCTGACCCGCGGTTTAAGCTTAGATGTTGCTCTTTTCTACAGGGATATTTATAATCTACTGAGCGCCCAGGTATTTTCTACCTATAACCAGATAGAGTACGGCCTATATAGTAACAAAGATTATGGTAATGCCAGGGGTTTGGAAGTGAAACTGGATATGGGTTTAGGTGCTGTAAAGGGTTTGGTGAATTATACACTTCAGTATACCAGGGGCAATGCGGACAGCCCTACGCAAACATTCACACGGGATGGGGCAAACATGGACCCGGTAAACCGTTTTATTCCTATGAGCTGGGACCAGAGGCATACGCTGAATGGCACAGTGATGTACTTTGGAAAAAACTATGGAGCTACCGTAACGGCCTATTATAACTCCGGTTCTCCCTATACTTTTTCTCCACAGAGCGAGAGTGTCCTATCGAGGATTAACCTTTATCCCAACAATGCCTATAAACCATCCACAACAAGTACAGATGCTACACTGTATTATAATTTCAAATTAAAGGGCCGATATCATGGCAAGGTTGATTTAACCATTTACAATCTTCTGGACCGCCTGAACGAGAACTGGGTGGATGGACAGACCGGAAGAGCATACACAGCTGTTATAAAAGATACGGATCTGGCTGGTCACCGCAGTGATTTCAATGAGTATGAAGATCGTATCCATAACCCATCCATGTATTCCGCACCCCGGATGATCAAGCTGGCGGTTGGTATCAATTTCTAGATCAATGAATCGTCTAATAATAAAATTTCCCATAATGCTGATCTTTTTGAGTCTGCTCTGGGGCCAGGGCAAGGAGTATGAAGGTCCCGAGGATTCTGCGGGAGATATTGCCGCTGAAAAAGAAGGCTACATGATTGGAAACCGGGTGTATCTATATTTTCGAAATACGACAGAGCTTTCTGATTGGCCCAGGGTTAATGTTTCCAAGTGGCCCAACAATCCCAACGGTTTAAAAATGACAGATGGGATCGGACTGCTGGTGAGCGCCAAGGTCTTCATTGAAGATGATGGCAATGCAGCCACGTTGGATACAATCCCTCTGACGGAGCTTTCGGATATTTATACTAAGGACCACCACACACTTTATTATTTGCAGACCAGCTACCGGGAAGAAATGGATAGAGATCCAACAGGAACGGTAGAGTGGGGTTTTTATCCTGTATTTGGGTATTTCAATGAGACGGGAGAATACCCGGCATTGTCCAACATTGAAAATTCCTGGCCAATTGGCGGCTGGCCATCCACAGGGTTTGAGACCAAATGGCCCGGCGAATGGAATGGTCGGTTTGGCCGGGGTGTGATTTATGCAGATCAGGAATGCTATTACGTGGTTAATGATGCCCAGGACCAGGAAAACCTGGGTGGAGAGGATGATGTAAAATATTTCCCCAGGCCTGGTCATTATGTGGGGGATCTTAAACCTGATGTAACGATTCAGTCAGGTGTACCCTGGGGCGGGATTGGAGTGCGTGTTGCTGTCCGGGGATTTCAGTGGAATAATCCCCAGGCCAGGGATGCAATTTTTTGGGAATATTCCGTTGCCAATATTTCTGATTATGACCTGCGGGATGTTGCCTTTGGTTACTGGTTGGACAATTCTATTGGCGGAGACGGTGACGATGATCTGGGATTCTTTAATAAAGATGTGGATATGGCTTATTCCTGGGATATTAACGGGATTGGGGCTGGCGGACTTCCTACCGGTGTCATGGGGTTTGCCTACCTGGAAAGCCCGGGGCTGGCATACGACTACCAGGATAATGACGGTGATGGTTTAACCGATGAAAAAAGAGATAACGAACCCACAGGAATCATTGGTCCAACAGACGGCATTACAGATCTGGATGCGTTCCTTGAGTTTTATAAACTTAATGCTGAGGACCTTAGAGAGCACTGGGATGCAGATGAAGACCAGGATTGGGAAGACGGTGAAGATTTGAATGGGGATGGTATGTACCAGTTATCAGAATATTATGGGGATGATATTGGGATCGATGGAGTGGGGCCTGGCGAACTAAACTATGACGGACCTGATCTGGATGGTTCTGAATGCAATCACCGACCCGATTTTCAGGAAGGGGTTGGCTGCGAGCCCAATTTTAATACAACAGATGTTTCCGAATCGGACATGGTGGGTTTAACTGCATTTCGCATGTTTCCAATCCCCAGTCACGCCCCTTCCAATGAAACCCATTGGTTTAAAAATGATCAAGCCATGTGGGACCTGGTTGGCACTGATTCTCTGGAAGAATACACAGAAAATATTTCTAATCTGGTGGAAGTATTTGCTTCCGGGCCGTTTCCTCTGTTCCAGGGACGCGTGGAACGAATTTCTATGGCAGAACTGCATTCCTATGATCCACTGGCTGGACTGAATTCTGATGCTCATACTGCCCCTGCATTGTATGAATTGAAGCGGATAGTCCAGGTCATCTATGAAAAAGATTATCGCTTTGCCCAGCCGCCAAAAATGCCAACCCTCACTGCAACAGCCGGCGACAATGAAGTGATTCTGACCTGGGATGATATGGCCGATACAAAAACGCGTGACCCATTTGTTGGAAATGTGAATGATTTTGAAGGGTATAAGGTCTACCGTTCATCAGACAAGTATATGTCTGACCCGGAGATCATTACGGATGGCTATGGTACACCGCTATTTAAAAAACCGATCTACCAATGTGATTTAACAGACCGGAGTCCACACAATCCCAATCCAATCAATGGAATGACACATCAATGCCGAGGTTTCACCGATTTTGGGCTGGTAAATGGTATGGGGTACAATCTTGGCGAAGATACGGGAATTACTCATATATTTGTGGATAATACTGTTCAGAACGGACGCACCTATTATTATGCTATTGTAGCCTATGACTATGGTGCACCAGAAATTGGCCCCGGTATTTCCCCGTCGGAGAATAATACGGTCATAGAATTGGATGAAGCAGAGGAAGTTCGATCCATTGGGAAAAATGTAGCTGTTGTGGTTCCGCACCAGCCTGCTGCAGGATATATTTCGCCTTACATAGAAACACAGGACACTGACCTGCTCGGTTCAGGAGATGTCACTCCCACGATCAGGGCTCAGGGAAGCTTACAAACCGGGCATGACTACTTTCTTACCTTTGGCGTAGATACAGTTGCAACTATCAGCGGCTATGAACACGGGTTTCAATATGTGACCAATGAAATTCATATTTACGATGAAACCGATAGCACTTTTCTAGTCTACAAGGAAGATGCGGTTAAATACGTTGGGAATAATTTGCTGTACCGGGATACCCTGGATTATTGGACACTGAATCCAAATGAGGTGATCTCAACTGATATTTTTGATGGGCTGCAGGTAGAGATTAACACGGGTGTTGAAATTCCGGAATATAGTTATGATAATTCAGGCTGGGTAACCGGGAATGGAATTATGCGGATTACCCCATCTGAATCAGAAGGAATTAAAATGCCCTGGAAATACCAGATCGTTTTTACTGAGAATGATTCAGCCTACGTGGGGATTGCCACTTCCGGGACGGTACGGGATGAAACCGGAACATCTATTGGCTCAGACAAAATCACAAAACCAGCAGTTAGTTTTTATATCCAGAATACGTCTTTTGTGGATACAGCAGGCAACTATGGGATCATGGATGTAATTGTCCATGACGTAAATGGTAACGACATTTTGGACCTTTTTGAAGATAGAATATTTGTGGGCGCTACAGTAGGAACCCGCTGGAGAGGGACTGCATTCGTGATTGATTTTCAGCTCGCAACTGAAACCACCTTTCCCAAAGCAGGAGATGTATACCAGGTGGATTGGAAGCGTCCATTTTTTGAGACCGACACCATCCGGTTTTCTGTAAATACAGCAAATGAAATAAACCTGGATTCATTAAAAAGCGACATGCAAAAGATTAAGGTAGTCCCCAACCCTTATGTCATGACCAATATGATGGAATCGCAAGTCTCAAACCCCTTTTTAAATCAACGCCGCCGCCTAATGTTCACCCATATACCTGCCAACTGCACTATTCAAATTTTTACAATAAGCGGTATTCTTGTCGATGAAATTATGGTCAGCAATGAACCGGATAATGGCATTATTCACTGGGATATGCTTACCCGGGAAGACCTGGAGATCGCCGCCGGTATGTATCTTTACCATATTGAATCAGATAATGGCCATTCAAAGCTTGGGAAATTTGCAGTGATCAAATGATAAATAAATCTAAAATCATAGTATTATTCATGGTCCTGTCCTCTGTTGCCTTGGATGGGCAGATGATAAACCGGTACGGCACCACAACCGCTAATTTTCTTGAAATCGGTGTAGGGAGTGACGCCAATGCCATGGGAGAAGCCTATGTTGCCGTTGCCAATGATATTTCATCGATCTACTGGAATCCCGCGGGCCTGGCAAATCTTGACGCGCCTTCCGTATCCTTTATGCTTCAGCCCTGGCTTGTGGATATTAATATGCTCTTTACAGGCGGCGCAGTGGTTATTCCCAGGGTTGGGAATATTGGGTTTGGCATTACCCAGATGGACTACGGTGAGATGGATGTAACCACGCTGGAATATCAGGATGGAACCGGTGAAAAATTCACAGCGACCGATCTGGCAGCTTCCCTGACCTTTTCCCGCAAGATCGTCTCCTGGTTTTCATTCGGCTCATCAATGAAATATATACGATCCAATATCTGGCACAGCTCAGCCAGCGCTTTTGCCCTGGACCTGGGTGTTTTGGTCAACACAAAGTTCTTTTCCTTTAACGGTCAGGAGAAGGATGGAATGAACATTGGGATGAGTATCTCCAACTATGGTACCCGAATGAAGTTTGACGGCATTGATGTATATCAACCTATAGATGTGTCAGAGTATGAAGAAGGGAACTATGGAGATGTGGCTGGCCAGTTCAGACCTTCAGAGTGGGAACTGCCTCTTATATTCCGGATCGGGATTGCCTTAAAACCGATTGTCTCAAATTTCACAAATGTAACGATTGCTGCTGATGCACTGCATCCAAACAATAATTCTGAATCCATTAACCTGGGCTGTTCCATGGATAATACAATCCCTGGTTTTGGCGTGTTCAGCCTGAGGGGCGGTGTGAAAGCTTTATACATGGATAGTTCCCAGTACGGTTTTACAGGCGGCCTGGGAATTAAAATGTACTATCTGGGGAACCGATCCCTATCCATAGATTATGCCTATAAGACCATAGGGATCCTTGGAGATATTCATGTATATACCGTGGGCATCTCCTTTTAATTTTTTATGATACGGGCTCTGTCCTGCGTCATAATAGTTTCCTTTAGTGCTTTCAGCTGTACCAAACCCCAACCCATACCAAAAAACCTTGTCCTGGCCCATGTTGGAGATAAAACCATTACCATTCAGGATTTTATCCGCAGGGCTGAATATTCAATACGCCCTGCCTATTGCCGCCAGTCAAACTATGTGCATAAAAAAATCGTTTTGAATTCACTCATCGCAGAAAAACTGGCTGCTTTGGAAATGAAAAAGAATGAAGATGAACTGTTGGCCAGCTCCCATTTCAAATCATTCTTGAAAGGCAGGAAAGAGCAGGCCATGCGGCAGGTATTCTATCACGATGAATTCTACGATGCTGTAACAATTCCCGATACAGAAGTTCAAGACCATTTCGCTATGGCAGGTAGGACAATTCAAGTCAACTATCTGAACCTGCCGGATATTAAAATAATTCAAAAGATTCTAGAACTTTCCCAGGATAATGTATCCCTGGATTCTATATTCAAGAGTCTTTGGGAAGGCGATGTACCAACCAGGGAAATACGATGGTTTGACCGGGAACCGGAAGTCATTCATGGTCAATTATTTCAAAAGGAATTAAAAAAAGGTCAGCTGGTGGGGCCCTTTAAAACAGAAGACAATACCTATCTGATTATGGAAGTGGATGGTTGGATCGATCGGCCTGCACTTACAGGCAAAGACCAGAAACTTCGGTGGAATGATGTACGGGAAAGGCTTACGGAAAAAACGGCCAGGTCACATTACATGGAATATGTAGAAAACTTGATGGCGGGCAACAAAATGGAGCTTAATCCAGACGTGTTTGACACCTATGCAACCCTGGTAGCCGACTATTATATCAAGGATGATGATGAAAAAGAAGATGCCCTGAACCAGGCGATATGGAATCAGATTGAACAGCCAGACGTCAAGAACTTTAAGGTAAACCCTGAGCTTGATTTAACAGCAACCCTGTTTACCTATAACGGCGAAACCTGGACCATCCAGGCATTTAATGATCTATTGAAGTCACGTCCCCTTGTTTTTCGAAAAAGAAAAATGAATAAGGGCGAATTTCCTTCTCAGCTCAGGCTGGCTGTGGCCGATGTACTCATGGATTTCGAAATAACTCAGGAGTGTTATGAAGCCGGTATCGATCGTAACTGGGCCATTGCGTCCAATGTAGATTTATGGCATGATGCCTACGCCAGTAAACGGTACATTGATGTGAAAAAACCAGATACGGATGGTGTTGAATCGGAAAAAGAACTATTGGATTTTTTTAATCCAGTCATAGATTCGCTACAGGGAGTATATTCTGATAAAATCGTGATCAATATGGACGCCTTTGAAGATATTGAACTCACGGCTACCGATATGGTTGTTACCCAGAAAGGTGTACCCTACCCTATTATGGTACCATTATTCCCGATCATTACAACAGATAACCGTTTGGACTATGGTTCAAAAAGTGATTGATATCATTAAATCTCCAATAATATTTTACTTATTATTATCTCCCTGGATGATGGGAGCAGAACGTGGAGCAGAGCTTCGCACGCTTGATTCATTATTATATGGGAAATTTGAAGCACGGTATAAACCAGCCCAAGGGGAAGGTTTGGTCTCTAGCTTTTTTGTTTATAATGATGACTATCCCAATACGCCTTGGGTAGAGATTGATGTTGAACTTCTTGGACGGTTTAAACAGGTAGTGGATATGAATGCCATGACACCCGGTTCTCATTTAAGAACACACTATGTACCTTTTAATACCCATCTGGACTTTTTCGAGTATGGATTTGAGTGGACACCTGACTACGTAGCCTGGTTCATCAATGGTGAAGAAGTATACAGGCAAACAGCTGACCATGTAGCAGATTTAAACCATCCGGTAAAAATTATGATGAATATCTGGAACCCTGTTTTTGATGACTGGGTTGGATTTTGGGATGAGCGTGTGCTGCCGCGGTTTGCATACTATGATTGGGTGCGTTACGCTTCCTACACTCCAGGCAGCGGCGACACAGGTACCAATAATGATTTTACGCACCAGTGGCAGGACGATTTTTCTGAATTTGACACGACTCGGTGGGAAAAAAGTGATAACCATACCTGGAATGGTAACCAATCAATTTTTATTAGGGAAAATGCAGTTTTTGATGACGGGCACCTGATCCTTTGCTTAACCGATGATGAACATATTGGATATCAGGATCAAACAAAACCTTATGGATTATGGGCCCGTGCCAAAGGAGATTCAATCACAGTGCGGTTCAGTGAAGAACTGGATCCCGAAACATCGCAGACGGTGAACAATTATATTATAACCGGTGTATCGGTACTTTCTGCAACTCTCATGCCAAACCAGCACACCGTTAAACTGAATGTATCAGGGCTCATGCTGGATAGTACATACAATCTCATGCTGCTTGGAATTAAAGATGATGCCCAGCCACCAAATACACAAATGGGTCAATGGCTGCAGATTGATATGCCCCAGCCCTTATCTTTTCCTTTAATGATCAATAATGCTGGCAGTGCATACAATGAGTATCTTTCTGATCAGTTATGGTCATCAGTTGTGGAGTATGGGCATATGAACGGGAATTATCAGTTTACGGAGGAAGAGATCAGCAATACCAACCAAGAAGACCTGTACCGCTCATCCCTGAATCGTGTTGTCTCTTATAAGGTACGGGTTCCAAATGGAGTGTATTCTGCAACCATAAAGTTATCTGAAAATCATTACACTGAAGCTGGTGAACGATCTTTTGACATTTTTGCTGAAGATTCAATGTGGATTTCTGCATTGGATGTTTATGCACTGGCAGGACAGTTTACTGCTTTTGACACTACATTGAGTGGAATAAGGGTAGATGATGGCATCTTGGATTTCTATTTTTCTGCGGTGGACTACGGAGAAGGTTACGATTATTCAGGACCTTTTTTAAACGCAATGATCATTGAACAGGATTCGTTATTTTCACTTGAAACGGTGCCAGATATTATTTTACGGGAAGGTCAAATAGGTATATTCGAGAATTATCCAAATCCTTTTAATCCATCCACTACTTTCAGATATTCCGTATCTAAACCGGGCAAAACGGAACTCGTTCTTTATTCTGTTACTGGTCAGTTAGTTTCTCAAATTATTACACACTATAGCCCAGCAGGTGAACATCAGGTGGTATGGTCAGCAGGTGAACTGCCTAGTGGCTTATTTATTGCTAAATTGAATCATAATTCTGAAATAAAAATAAAAAAAATACTGATCGTAAAATGAAAGGGATATTAATTCATGAATAAACAACTTATTAAAATCATTTTTTTTATAATAGGGATATCAATGTTGACTGCAAAACCATACCGTGGCGGTGAACTTAGGACAATTGATACATATCGATATGGTAGATATGAAGTTAGAATGAAATCTGCAGCAGGGAGTGGTGTAGTAAGCTCTTTTTTTACGTATCGAGATTTTTGGTCTGATGGACTTACTGGTTCACAGCACTGGAATGAAATTGATTTAGAGTGGCTGGGTAATCATGATGACAAAGTACAAACAAACTTGATT
>Ga0209753_1000264_pt1 | contig 21356 bp, 19 predicted proteins | sample METZYME_3_550m_FD_187550 | JGI IMG/M metagenome (GOLD analysis project Ga0209753, IMG submission 187550) | Marine microbial communities from oxygen minimum zone in mesopelagic equatorial Pacific - METZYME_3_550m (SPAdes) (version 2) | ecosystem: Environmental > Aquatic > Marine > Oceanic... | reverse complement strand
TAGATATTGCTATAATTAAGAACGTAAACTAATTCAAAATGGGAAAAATAGAAGTAAAAGATTTAATTAAGGCAGGTGTTCATTTTGGACATCTTACAAGAAAATGGAACCCTAATATGGCTCCATTTATATATATGGAAAGAAATGGGATCCATATAATCAATTTATATAAAACAATAAGTAAACTAGAGGAGGCTTCTGAAGCACTAAAAAAGATTGCAATATCAGGGCGAAAAATTTTATTTGTTGCAACAAAGAAACAGGCTAAAGATATAGTTTCTGAGGCTGCAAAGAAAGTTAACATGCCTTATATAACCGAAAGATGGCCTGGAGGAATGCTTACTAATTTTATTACGATTAGAAAGGCGGTTAAGAAAATGAGTTCTATCGATAGAATGAAACAAGACGGGACATTCAATACGTTATCAAAAAAAGAAAAATTACAAGTAGGAAGACTTAGAGAAAAGTTAGAAAAAAATTTAGGCTCAATAGCTAATATGACTAGGCTCCCTGGTGCTATTTTTGTAGTTGATGTTGTAAGAGAAAATATTGCTGTCAAAGAAGCTCAAAAATTGAATATTCCTATTTTTGCAATGGTTGACACAAACTCTGATCCAAGAGGAATTCAATATATTATACCATCCAATGATGATGCCTCTAAATCAATCTCTAAAATTCTAGAATATATTTCTGATTCTATTCAAACTGGTCTAGAAGAAAGAAAATCAGAAAAAGCAGCTGAGGAAAAGGAAAAAGCAGCAGCTGAGGAAGCTAAAAAAGCAGCAGCTGAGGAAAAGGAAAAAGCAGAAGCTAAGGAAAAGGGGAAAGCAGAAGCTAAGGAAAAGGGGAAAGCAGAAGCTAAAAAAGAAGACAACAAATAATCAATGGAATGACAAAAATTTCTGCATCAGAAGTAAATAACCTGCGAAAATCAACAGGAGCTGGCATGATGGATTGTAAAAATGCATTGGTAGAAGCTAATGGAGATTTGGATAAAGCAATAGAAATTTTAAGAAAAAAAGGTCAAAAAGTAGCAGCAAAAAGAGCTGACAGAGACTCTCATGAAGGGGCGGCAATAGCAGTGACTAATCAAGAAAAAACTGTTGGTATAGCAATTGTATTAGCATGTGAAACTGATTTTGTCGGCAAAAATACTGATTTTGTTAATCTAGCATATAAACTAGCAAGTATAGCACTTGATTGTGATTCTAAAGAAGGTCTATTGAAAGCCCCAATTGATGGAATGACTGTTGAGGAAAAGCTTTTAGAACAAACTGGAGTTATTGGAGAAAAAATTCAAATTAACAAGTTTGTTAAAATTGCTGCACCATATATTGGTTCATATATACATGCTGGGAATAAAATTGCAACCATTGTTGGGTTATCCAAGACAAACGATAGTTTGCTCCCTCATTACATGGTGAATATATCAAAAGATATTGCTATGCAAGTTGCAGCCATGAATCCTATTGCTCTAGATGAATCGAGTGTAAAATCAGATGTAATAGAAAAAGAAATTGAAATTGCTAAAGATCAGTTGCGAGCCGAAGGTAAGCCAGAGGCTATGTTAGATAATATTGCCAAAGGGAAGCTAAAACGATTCTTTAAAGATAATACCTTGTTAAATCAAGCATTTATAAAAGACACCAAAATCAGTGTTTCCAATTATCTCTCATCTCTCGATAAAAATCTAACCGTAACCTCCTATGAAAGAGTTTCAATTGGCTAGTTTTCAGTACTAAAGTTTTCTAAGTTTAAGGGGTTTTATCAATTAATAAATGTATAGTATATTTGTATACATTTAATACTAATAAAATGAAGGAAGAATTAGATCTAATCTTTGATTTAGCTAAAGAATCAATGTCCAATGCAATAACGCATTTAGAAAAAAAATTAATGAATATTCGAGCAGGAAAAGCTAATCCAAATATGCTCTCTAATGTAACAGTCGAATATTATGGCACTAACACCCCCTTGTCTCAAGTCGCAAACATAAATACTCCTGATGGTAGAACAATTATTATTCAGCCATGGGAAAAGTCAATACTCCCTGAAGTAGAAAAAGGTATAGAAATAGCTAATCTTGGTTTTAATCCGATGAATAATGGAGAGAATATAATTATTAATGTTCCTGCTCTTACTGAAGAAAGAAGGACAGAATTAGCTAAACAAGCAAAAACAGAAACTGAAGAAACAAAAGTTGCTATTAGAAATGCTAGGAAGGAGGCAAATAATGAAATTAAAAAATATTCGAATTTCTCTGAAGATTTGAAAAAAAATTCTGAATTAGATATTCAAGAAATAACCGACAATTATATAGAAAAAGTAGATAAAATTTTTAAACTAAAGCAAAAAGAAATAATGACCTTATAGTGCTCTTTTTTTCTTTAAGCTATTTTCAGAACTAATTAATACCTTTATAAAAGATAATTTATAAAAAATGTCAGAAAAAAATGTAGGTGGATTATGGGAATCAATTGCTAGAATTATTCTCAATAATAGAATACTTATAATAATTTCTCTAATACTAACCACATACTTTTTTAGCACACACTGGCATAAAATTAAATTTACCTATACAGAAGCAAACCTTTTGCCAGACAATCATGAAGAGAATTTAAAATACAATTCTTTTACAAGCAAGTTCGGAGAAGAAGGGAATCTAATTGTGATTGGTGTAAAAGACAGCTTATTATTTACACTGGAAAATTTAAATGCATGGAATAAACTTTCTAATAGTTTTAGAGAACTTCCTGAAGTTGAAACAGTAATTGCATTTGGAGATCTACAAAAATTAATAAAAGACAAAGATGAAAGACAATTCTATATTGAGCCATTCATCGATGATTCTATTAATTCTAATATTGAATTGAAAAATCTAAAAGATGAGCTTTTCTTTAAATCTCCTTTTTATGATAAATTCTTAATTAACACTGAGACAAAATCTGTTAGGAGTGCAATCAATTTAAAAACATCTATTGTCAATACCGTTAAACGAGAAGAATTTATAAATAAAGTTCTTTTGCCTAGAGTTCATGCTTTTGAAGAGGCTTACAATCTAGACGTTAGAATCTCAGGAATGCCTTATGTTAGAACTAAATACTCAGAAACTATTAAAGCTGAACTTGGAGAGTTTGTTCTTCTCGCAATTTTTGTTACCTCTCTGATTTTCTTTTTCTTTTTTAGATCAGTTAGGGCAACTGTTATTTCTATCTGCACAGTATGCATAGGAGTAATGTGGACTTTAGGAATAATTGGAATCCTTGAGTATGAGCTTACTGTATTAACAGCGGTAATTCCTCCATTAATTATTGTTATAGGAATGCCAAATTGTATTTATTTGATAAAGAAATATCAGCATGAAGTTAATACGCACGGCGATAAATCCCTTTCGTTACAAAAAGTAATAACTAAGATTGGAAATGCGACATTGATGACAAATGTAACAACTGCCTCAGGATTTGCAACATTTATTATTACAAACAGCCAATTATTAAAAGAATTTGGAACTGTGGCCTCACTAAGCATCCTATCAATTTTTATAATCTGTATTTTAGTTATCCCCATAATTTATAGTTTTTTGCCTATTCCAGACTCTAAACATTTAGAGCACCTAAATAAAAAGTGGATTGTTTCACTTTTTGACTGGATGGCATCTACAGTAAAATCTAAAAAAATTGAAATTTATACTATATCGATAATGCTCCTGGCAGTTAGTATTATTGGTATCTATAAAATAGAAATATCTGGAAGTCTAATAGATGATATGCCTAGAAATACAGAATTTTTTGAAGATGTAATGTTTTATGAAAAAGAATTCAATGGAATTCTACCACTTGAAATTTATATTGATACAAAAAGAAAAAAAGCAGTTACTAAACTATCCACAATAAAAAAAATGAAATTGTTGGAAGATATTATTTCCGAGATTCCAGAATTATCAAGGCCTATCTCAGTAGTAAGTCTAGTAAAATACTCTAAACAAGCATATTATAATGGTAATCCTAAATATTATCAAATTCCCACGACTCAAGAAAATAGCTTCATTCTTTCCTATGCAAAAAATTCAACTTCAGGAACAGATGGTATTGACCTAATTAAAAATTTTGTTGACAGCACTGGACAATATACCAGGATTACAACTTTTATGAAAGATATTAAAATTGAAAGAATGGAGAGGATAGAAGAAAAATTAGATTATGAAATTTCGAAAATTATGCCCAAAGACAGATTTGAAGTGTATTTGACAGGGAAAGCATATTTATTTCAGCAAGGAACATATTTTTTAGTTAAAAATCTTATTCTTTCACTCTCATTAGCAATTCTTTTAATTTCAATATTTATGGCCTATATGTTTAGGAATTTTAGAATGATTGTTATATCTCTTATCCCTAATTTATTACCTCTTTTGATTACTGCTGGATTAATGGGATTTATTGGTATTCCTATAAAGCCATCTACAATCCTCATTTTTAGTATTGCTTTTGGTATTTCTGTTGATGATACAATTCACTTCCTGGCCAAATATAGACAGGAACTTCAAGATAATAAATGGCAGATAAAAAAATCTGTCTACAATGCCATAAAAGAAACCGGTATAAGTATGTTTTATACATCGGTAGTTCTTTTCTTTGGTTTTTCAGTTTTTATAGTATCAAATTTTGGCGGCACTGTTGCTCTTGGTGCACTAGTTTCTGCTACACTCTTACTAGCAATGCTTTCAAATCTTTTACTATTGCCTTCATTGCTTTTATCACTTGAAAGGAGTATAGCAAATGAGAAAGTGTTAAAGGAGCCTAAAATTCAGATTCTTACAGATGAAGAGGAATTATTGAATTAATTTCTAGCAAAACCATATCTTTGAATTAAATTATAATTAATGAGTAATACTACTGTTCTCAAAATATTAAATGAATTAAAGAAAAACCAAACAATAGAAGTTTGTGGGTGGGTGAAAACATTTAGAGCTAATAGATTTATTGCACTTAATGATGGGTCCTGCCTTGAGAATATTCAATGTGTAATTGATTTTGAAAATACGGATGATAATATCCTTAAAAAAATCACAACTGGGAGTTCTGTTAAAATATCTGGGAAAATTGTTGAAAGTACAGGAGCAAAACAGGCTATAGAAATTCAAGTAAATAAAATTGATATTCTAGGAGAATCGAATCCTGATCAATACCCTATTCAGCCAAAGGAACATTCATTTGAATTTCTAAGAGAAAATGCTCATTTAAGAACAAGAACTTCTACATTTAATGCAATAATGAGATTAAGGTCATCCTTGTCATTCGCAATTCATAAATTTTTTAATGAAAAAGGGTTTTACTATGTTCATACTCCCATTATAACTGGTAGTGATGCTGAAGGAGCTGGAGAACAATTTAGAGTTACGACCTTAAATCCAAAAAATCCTGAATTAAATTTGGACAAAGATGTTGATTTTAAAAAAGATTTTTTTGGAAAAGAAACTAAACTAACTGTTTCTGGTCAACTAGAAGCAGAAGCATATGCGATGTCTCTAGGAAAAGTGTATACTTTTGGGCCTACATTTAGAGCTGAAAATTCTAATACATCAAGACATCTTTCTGAGTTTTGGATGATAGAACCTGAAGCTGCCTTTATGGATATACATGGCAATATGGATTTAGCTGAAAATTTTCTAAAATATATATTAGAAGATATTGCTAATAATAATAGAAGTGAATTAAAATTCTTAGAATCAAGACTTATAGATGAAGAAAAAAGAAAGCCTGAAAAAGATAGGAGCGAAATGAGCTTAATTGAAAAAATTAATTTTGTTATAAAGAATAAATTTAAACGTATTACTTACACTGAGGCGATTGATATTTTAAGAGATTCTAACCCAAACCGAAAAAAGAAATTCGAATATATAATTAAAGATTGGGGCTGTGATTTACAAAGTGAACACGAAAAATTTCTGGTTGAAAAACACTTTAAGTGCCCTGTTATAATATATAATTATCCTACTAGCATAAAATCATTTTATATGAGATTAAACGATGACAATAAGACTGTAAGAGCAATGGATATTCTTTTCCCTGTAATAGGTGAAATTGTTGGGGGATCACAAAGAGAAGAAAGAGCTGATGTACTTAAGAAAAGGATGAGAGAGATTGGCGTTGATGAAAAAGAATTATGGTGGTATAATGATCTTAGAAAATTTGGTACTGCTATACATTCAGGTTTTGGATTGGGATTTGAAAGGCTAGTCATGTTTGCAACTGGGATGTCTAATATAAGAGATGTCATGCCCTTCCCTAGAACACCGCAGAATGCAGAATTTTAAATATCTCATGCATCATGAAACAATATTTAAAATTAAAATTAAATCAGAAATTATCTCCCCAACAAATTCAATTAATGAAGTTAATACAACTTCCCACAATTGATTTTGAACAAAAAATTAAACAAGAATTAGAAGAAAATCCTGCTCTAGAAATTAGAGATAATAGCAATGACGTCCTAGATGAAGATTTTTCAAATTCAAATGAAGATGAATTAAATAATGAATCCATTGATGATGATGATATAAATATTGAAGATTATATTAATTATGATGATACTCCGGCATATAAACTAAGCTACAATACAAATAACGATAGCGAAAACAGTGAAATTCCCTTCGCCTCTGGCATATCATTTACTGAGTATTTATTAAACCAACTTAACACTTTAAGGTTAAATGATGATGAAGCAAAAATTGCAGAATTTTTAGTTGGAAGCATAGACAATAGTGGCTATTTAAGACAAAATACTGATGAGATAATAGATGACCTAGCCTTTACTCAAAATATTGATGTGTCAATTGAAAAATTGAAAAAAATTCTATCTATTGTTCAACAATTAGATCCTCCTGGTGTAGGGGCTCAATCACTTCAAGAATGTCTTATATTACAATTAAAAAGGAAACCTTCAAATAAACAGATTAATCTTGCAACTAATATTATTGAAAACTCCTTTGATCAATTTTCTAAAAAACACTTCAATAAATTAATAGTAAAATATGATATTAATGAAAATGAATTAAAAGCTGCAATCATTGAAATTGAAAAGTTAAATCCCAAGCCAGGAAATAGTTATTCAAACGATGAAAAACCTATTGAACAAATAATACCTGACTTCAAAATAGAAATTTCCAATAACTCACTAGTGCTCACTCTAAATAATAGGAACAATCCTGTTTTAAAAATATCTAATCATTATAATGAAATGCTAAAGGGATATAAGCTCGATAAGAACAAAACAAAGTCACAAAGGGAGGCAGTCCAGTTCATTAAACAAAAGTTAGATTCTGCCAAATGGTTTATCGATGCTGTAAAGCAAAGGCAAGAAACTCTCTATGTTACAATGAGTGCAATTATGGAATATCAAGAAGAATATTTTCTTAGCGGCGATGAAAAACAAATGAAACCCATGATTTTAAAAGATATTGCTGAAAAAATTGAAATGGATATCTCAACAATATCAAGAGTTGCGAATAGTAAATACGTTGACACGCCTTATGGAACAAAATTATTAAAAGAATTTTTTAGCGAATCTATGACTACTCAATCAGGAGAAGAAATTTCAACAATTGAAATAAAGAAAATTTTAGAAACAATTATAGAGAAGGAAAATAAGAGAGCTCCACAAACTGATGAAAAACTTGTTAAATTATTACAAGAGAAAGGATATAAAATAGCTAGGAGAACTGTTGCAAAATACAGAGAACAATTAAATATTCCTGTAGCAAGACTTAGAAAAGAAATCTAATTTTTATTTAAAGAGACATCGCCAATTCTGGTAGTATAATTAATCTTAAGTGCATTCACCTTTCTTAATTCCTGTTTAATATCTCCAACTATCCCCATATTAGTTTCCTTGTCAACCTTTAATGCTGTAGTTAAAAAAGGTCTTACTTCTTCTCTTTTTGATTCTCTTTCAGCATAAATAAAAGCAGGTATATCTGAAACTTCTGAAAATTTATCATTTAATTGAATTCTTGCTTCAGTTCCAAATTGAGATTGATAACCATAATTAGGTTTCCCTGCATATATGTACATCACAAGATCCTTCTTATCAAGCTTTTCAACTTGATTTGCAGCAGGCAATTCATTTTTTATCTTTAATTCATTGTCGCGCATAACAGTTGCTACCATAAAAAAGAACAATAGCATAAATACAATATCGGGCAAAGATGCTGTATTTACTGCTGGAATTTCTCCTTTATTCTTCTTATTAAATTTTGACATAAATAAATTTTAACTATTGAACCTCAGATAATTTTTGTGGATAATCAGTTCTAAGATTATTAATTTTTTCCTTTAATTTTTGCTTATTTCCAGACCAATTAACATCTCTATAATTTTTCACCATTTCTGAATATGATTCGCCATAAAGCCCTTCTGCTCTAACATTCCTTAAATGAGTATATGCTGCTACAAGCTCATTTTGTACAGAGATATATGCAGCATAAGAAGTTTCTCTTTCATTCTTCAAAGAAACTATAGCCTTGTCTGGATTGTCAGAAGATCTAGGATCTCTTTTTCCCTTACAGTAGTCACACCCGTCTTCTCCTTTACCGCCTCCATTATCCAAGAATTCTATTGCAGCAGCTCTAATATCTTCCAATTCCATTAGCTCATCTTCAACAAGAATTTGGTCCTTGCCATTTAATAATACTGTGAAAATATTTTTCTGTTTAATTATTACATCCTCCTCATTTTCTTCTATAGGTGGAAGTTTTCTGCTAATGCCTGAATCTGTTTCAATAGTAGTTGTAACTAGGAAAAAAATTAATAGCAAGAAAGCTATATCAGCCATTGAACCTGCATTTACTTCTGGAGATGATCTTCTTGCCATAAATTATTTTCTACTTTTTATACCAAACCATAACATTGACCCACTCGCAATTAGTATAAGAGAATAAAACATAAACAATGCTGCACTTATTAACTTAGATCCTGCAGCTGATAACATTTTACCATCTCTAAGAGGAGTTTCTTCTCCCCTTGCTAAAACAAAATAGCATATAAGAAATAATATAAGAAAAGCTCCTAAAGTCTTTAATGTACTTCTCAATGCCGCTTTATCAGAAATTACCTTTTTAAAAGAATAAAAGGCAACACATGATATAATTAATCCCATAATTAAATAGGCAACAAATAATATATAATCAATGCCTTGAAGCATATCCATCATTTGAATCATCAAAACAAATAAAACTCCTAATAACGATAGAGCGTATGCTGTATACTTTATAATTTTGTACGAATTCATAATTGTTATTTCTTATTTATTAACTAATATGTCCATAAGTGAAATGGAAGCATTTTCCATGTCGTTTACTATGCTGTCAATTTTGGCTATTATATAGTTATAAAATATCTGAAGAATAATTGCAACAATTAGACCAAATACTGTAGTAAGAAGAGCTACTTTAATACCTCCTGCTACTAATGATGGTTGCATGTCTCCTGCTGCTTCAATTTTATCAAAAGCCTGAATCATTCCAATAACTGTTCCCATGAATCCTAACATAGGTGCAAGTGCAATAAATAACGATATCCATGAAACATTTTTTTCAAGTTGCCCCATTTGCACTCCGCCATAAGCAATAACAGCTTTCTCTGCTGATTCTACACCTTCACTTGCTCTGTCCAATCCTTGCCAAAAAATAGATGCAACTGGGCCAGGTGTATTCGCACAAACTTCCTTTGCTGCCTTAATGCCTCCAGATTTCATAGCTGCTTCTACTTCTTCTGTTAATTTTTCTGAATCAGATTCTGACAAATTAAGATAAATAATTCTCTCAATAGCTATAGCTAATCCTAAAATAAGGCATAAAAGAACAATTCCCATAAATCCAGGACCTCCTTCAATAAACCTCTTTTTTAATTCTTGATGAAAATTTAGCTGTTCTGGTTCTTCTACCTCCATAACAGCTTCTTCAACTGCCATTGAAGTCTCTTCAACCTCTGCTGCATCCATTTCGTCTTGAAATATGTTTACATTTGAAGTTAAATCTTGAATAAATACAACTGAAATAATTGCAATAATACTAAGTAATCTTTTCATTTTATTTTGTTTAATTATTTTAATAGAGCTTAAAGATATAAAAAAATATAATTAACACTATAATTTCGTGCAGAGAGGAAGGGATTCGAACCCTCGATACACTTGTGATGTATACACACTTTCCAAGCGCGCGCCTTCGACCACTCGGCCACCTCTCTATAATATCATTATTATATCAAAACAAATAAAAAGAAAAAATATTAATTATAAAACTTTATATTATTCTTTTTATTAAGATATTTTATAATAGAATGTAATGTGTTTTATATCTTAAATACCTCAGTGGAATTATTCGTAGTGATATTTATTATTTCTTCTATACTAACTTGATATATTTCTGCTAATTTCTTGGCAATATTAATAATAAATGAACTTTCATTTCTTTTGCCTCTATTAGGAGATGGAGCTAAATAAGGAGAGTCTGTTTCTAAAACGATATGTTTTAAATCTATTTTATCTAGAAATTTATCTATCATTCCGTTTTTAAATGTAACCACTCCCCCAATTCCTAATTTCATTCCCATTGAAATAATTTTATTTGCCTCCTCTAAAGTCCCAGTAAAACAATGAAAAATTCCTGATAAATCCTTTGTGCCTTCTAATTCTAAAACCTCAAATATTTCATCATATGATTTTCTAGAATGAATCACTATAGGTAAATTATATTTCTTTGCTAATCTAATTTGCTTAATAAAAACTTCTTTTTGAAGTCCTAGATTTTCTGTTTCCCAATGGAGATCAATTCCTATTTCTCCTACTGCAATACATTGATTTTCTATAATATTTTTTTCAACATGTTTTAGCTCTTCAAGATAATTTTCTCCTATATAGCAGGGGTGCAGTCCAGCCATTAAAAAAATATTTTTGGGAAATTTTTCTTTAAGAATTAGCATTGACTGTGTATGAGAAGAGTCTATAGCAGGGAGGAAGAGCCTGGTAACATTGGCTGTTATAGCATTATTTATAACTTGATCTCTGTCAGAATCAAATTCCTTGAGATACAAATGTGTATGCGTGTCTGAAATTATCATTAAACTACTTTAATTCTAGTGTCTCCAGAATTTTGTTTCCCATCAAAATTTCAGCAGGATTTTCTAACGCTTCTTTAATTGAAACTAGAAATCCTACACTCTCTCTTCCATCAATAATCCGATGATCATACGAAAGAGCTAAGTACATTACAGGTCTAATGAAAACCTTTCCATCAACAGCAATGGGGCGTTCAACAATATTATGCATTCCTAAAATTGCACTTTGAGGAGGATTAATAATTGGAGTTGATAACATGCTCCCAAAAACACCACCATTAGAAATAGTAAATGTACCTCCTGTCATTTCATCAACTGTTATTTTTGAATCTCTAGCACGCTCTGCAAGGGCTTTCACTTGTACTTCAATTTCTTTAAACGAAAGCTTTTCAGCATGACGAATTACTGGGACCATTAACCCTTTTGGACCTGAAACTGCTATGCTAATATCACAATATTGATATGTTATCATTTCATCTCCATCAATCATTGAGTTTACTGCTGGAAATTCTTTGAGAGCTCTTACAGATGCTAATGTAAAGAAGGACATAAACCCTAAATTAACTCCATGCTTTGCTTTAAATTTTTCTTTATATTTTTTTCTCAGTTCAAATATAGCAGACATATCTACTTCATTAAAAGTAGTTAGCATTGCTGTATCATTTTTTACACTAACTAGTCTTTCCGCAACCTTCCTTCTTAAAAGAGATAATTTTGTTCTTTTTTCATCTCTTTTTTTATTGCCAGCAGACCCCATTGAAGGTCTGGCCATTATTACATCTTGTTTAGTAATTCTTCCATCCTTACCAGTTCCTTCTATATCTTCAATCTTAATTTTATTTTCAGACATAATTTTTTTAGCAGCAGGACTTAAAATATCTGATTTGCTAACATTAACTATTTCTGCTTCAATTTTTGATGTAACTGGTTCTTCTTTTGATTCTGGTTCTGAATTATTTTTAGCTTCGCCCCCTTTAGAGGTGTCAATTAAGCAAACTATTTGGCCTACATCTACAGAATCTCCTTCTTGAACTTTTAATGTAATGACACCGCCTTCCTCTGCCGGTAATTCTAAGGTAGCTTTATCACTATCAAGCTCTGCTATTATTTGATCCTTTTCAACATAATCTCCGTCTGCTACCAACCAAGTGGCAATTTCTACTTCAGTTATTGATTCTCCCGGAGATGGGACTTTCATTTCTAGAATCATAGATTATTTATTTATGATATAAAATTAATAATATTAATCAATTAAACCGTTAAGGTCATACAATGAAAAAAACTCCCAAATTAACTCACTGGCATTAACATCTCTATTGCCCCATGCACCAATCCAATCATGACCCCCTCCATCTACCCTGTAATGCCTAACCATTGCATTTGTATTAGTATCGTCATTATCGCAAGAATAAGTAATTTCTTGAACAGTTGAAAAATCTAAAGCAAATATGTCTGGAATGTCTATTACTGCTGGACTTGAATCACATGAATTATGCTCCCGCCAATAATCAATAACATCATTTATGGCCATTGTTCCATTTCCACCACTATATGGAACAAGTACGTCGTTAGTCCCGTGAATTTGAAGAATAGAAATTGCTCTTTGGGGGTCACAAACATCAAAAGTCTCAGGGGTCATTGATCCCGCAACCGATGCAATAGCAGCTATTTTTTCACTTAGTTGACATGCAAGTAAAAAACTCATATATCCTCCATTTGACATTCCGGTGCTATATATTCTCTCCGAATCAATTAAATAGTCTTCAGAGATAGCATCAATTAAAAAATCTATAAAAGCAACATCGTCAACAGAACTTCCAAGAGTCCATCCGCCAACATTCCAGTGAGTTGTCCCATTAAAATAACTTCCCTGTGGATATACAACTATAAAATTTTCTTCACTAGCAATATCATTAAATCCTGTATATGCCATTATAATTTCATTGCTACTGCTCCATGCATGCAAACAAAAAAGCAATGGTACAGCATCAAAAGGATCATATGAATCTGGCACAAAAATATTAAATGAACGAGTTATGCCTTGAAACTCTACCTCAAATTCCTGTAATCCATATTCTACTGTAATAACTGGATCAGTAGGATCTACAATATTTATTGGATCTGCAACTGGAGATATTTCAGAAGAGCAAGAGAAAATTAAGAATATAACTATTAAGATTTTTTTCATTATAATTTTTTAGTTCAGATCTAAGATACTATTTCAATATTTGATTATCCTTTTCAGGATTAAATACGTATTCAATCACTTCTTTATGTCTTTTCTGAAATCTGATGGAACTGCCCGCTGCAGTTGCTCCATAATTTCTTCTAGATGCAATTCTAAAATCTTTTGCTTCTTTGAGATTCATTAGTAAAAATCCATATGCTCCCATATTTCTAGGCTCTTCTTGTGCCCATACAATATCAGAAGCGTTAGAATATTTTTTTATAATTGATCTGATCATCTCCTTAGGCAATGGGAATAATTGTTCTATTCTAACAATTGCCAAATTATTACGTCCAAGTCTTTCCTTTTCTTCTAGTAAGTCGTAATAAAACTTTCCTGTGACAAATACTATGCTATCAATTGTTTTTGGATCTGCATCAGTATCATCAATAACAACTTGAAATCCACCTTTTGTAAATTCATCAACACTAGAAAATACTCTTGAATGTCTCAATAAGCTTTTTGGGGTAAAAACTATCAAAGGTTTTCTATAATTGGTTTTCATTTGCCTTCTAAGAAGATGATATATGTTTGCTGGTGTAGTACAATTAGCTACAAAAACATTGTCCTTTGCGCATAGTTGTAAATATCTTTCAACTCTTGCAGAAGAATGTTCAGATCCTTGCCCCTCATACCCATGAGGTAATAGTAAAACTATTCCATTTGGCGTTTTCCACTTATCCTCCCCTGAAAAAATGTATTGGTCTATTATAATTTGCGCACCATTACTAAAATCACCAAACTGCGCCTCCCAAATAGTCAGAGTATTTGGGTTGCTCATTGCATAGCCGTATTCAAAACCTAAGACACCATATTCAGATAATAAAGAGTTATAAATTGAAAAAATTCCTTGGGTTTTAGATATATTATTATGTAAAATAATCTCCTCTTCACTTTCCTCAACCTTGACGACAGAATGACGATGTGAAAAAGTTCCTCTTTCAACGTCCTGTCCTGATATTCTAACATTAAATCCTTCTTCCAATAGACTCCCATATGCTAAATGTTCAGCCATTGACCAATCCAGCTTATTATTATTGAACATGTCAAGCCTTGAAGAAACTACTTTTTTAATTTTATTTATGAACTTTTTCCCTTTTGGTAAAGTTGAAATAGTTTCAACAATTTTTTCAAGCTTAATTCTAGGATATGTGGTATTAACTGGGAGCATCATTTCTTTTTGTTTTACTCTAGAGAATTCCTCCCATTCATTATCCATAAAATCTGTAATTTTAGTCTTCTTTAACTTCTTAGAATCTTTTAATTCATCTTCAAGCCAATTTTTATAATTATTCTCTAATGTATTAACATATTTTTCATCAATTATTCCTTCATTAATTAACTTGTCAGCATAAATCTTTTTTGGATTGGGATGTTGAGCTATAATCTTATATAGTTTTGGCTGAGTAAATCTAGGTTCATCTCCTTCATTATGGCCATATTTTCTATAACCAAGTAAATCAATAAAAACATCTTTTTTAAACTCCATTCTAAAATCTAAGGCAAACAAAATAGCATGAACTACAGATTCTACATCATCTGCATTAACATGCAATACTGGAGATAAAGTTACCTTTCCAACATCTGTGCAATAAGTACTTGATCTGGCGTCTAAATAATTTGTTGTAAAACCTATTTGATTATTCACAACAATGTGAATTGTCCCATTTGTTTGATATCCATCAAGTCTTGACATTTGTACTAACTCATAAACTAATCCCTGACCAGCAATCGCAGCATCTCCGTGGACAATTATTGGAAGTACTTTTTCAAAGTTTTCTGGAAAGTGTGAATCTTGTTTTGATCTAACAATTCCATTAACTATTGACCCAACAGCTTCTAGATGGGATGGATTCGGAGCAATATTTAAATTGATTTTTTTGCCTTTTATTGTTTCTCTATTGCTAGTCCATCCTAAATGATATTTTACATCTCCATCAAATATTTTCTCCTCATAATCTTTCCCTTCAAACTCACTAAAAATATTTCTAGCTGATTTTCCGAAAATATTTACCAGAGCACTTAATCTTCCTCTATGGGCCATTCCCATAACAAATTCTTTAACCCCTTTGTCTGCAGCGATTTCAATCAAAATATCTAAAGCAGGAATTAATGATTCCCCTCCCTCAAGTGAAAATCTCTTTTGGCCTACATATTTTGTATGTAAAAAATTCTCAAATGAAACTGCCTCTACAAGTTTGCCAAGTAATTGTTTTTTTTGATCAACAGAAAGTTGTGGATGATTATTGTTGACGTTTAATTTGTTTTGAATCCAATCAATCATCCTTGGATTTCTTATATACATATATTCAACACCAATTGAATCGCAATATATCTCTCTAAGATGTTGAATTATAATCTGTAAAGGTTGTGGCCCTATCCCTAAAATTTCCCCTGCATTAAATACAGTGTCTAAATCATCATTGGATAAATCAAAATGCTCTATAGCCAAGCTAGGGTTATATGATCTTCTGTCTCTAACTGGATTAGTTCTAGTAAATAGATGACCTCTTGATCGATACCCATTTATTAAATTTATTACATTAAATTCTTTTTGAACATGATCTGGAATCTGCGAAGTGACCCCTTCAACAATCTCTCCTTGAAAAAGCTTATTACTTCCAAAGTCATAGCCCTGAAAAAAAGCTCTCCAGCTCGGCTCTACTGAATCGGGATCCTTTAAATATTGATCATACAAGTCAGCAAAGAAAACCGTATGAGCAGCGTTTAAAAAAGAAAAATTATCCATTATAAAAATTTCTATTTTTCAGATTACAAAGATAATTAATATTAATTAAAAAGAATAGTAAAACTATATCTTCCTTTGCGTAAGTGAATTACCAAAATTATGAAGAAATTCGCTTTTTTCTTTAGTTAATTTAAGGGATTCTAAAATTTGAAATGCATTGTTGGTGTGTTTTTGAATTTCAACAGCAACTTCATTTCCAATATTACATTTACTATAAATTTCTTTAACCAAAGTTGTTTTCTCTTTAGGATTATCATGAGGGCTATTATACAGTGAAATAAAATTAGATTTTTCATCGCCTGAAAGTAGCTCAAGAGTCTTTATGTATAAGAAGGTTTTCTTTTTCTCAATTATATCTCCTCCTATTTTTTTGCCAAAATCATTCTCATTGCCAAAACAATCAAGATAATCATCTTGCAATTGAAATGCTATGCCTAGATTCTTTCCAAATTCATAAATTTTCTCTTGTTCTACCATTGTTGCATTTGCTATAATTGCTCCCATTTTCATTGCTGCGCCAATTAATTCTGCAGTTTTATAGGTTATCATTAATAAATATTCATCCAGAGATATTTCTTGCTTTTTTTCAAAATCTATATCTAATTGTTGTCCCTCGCATACCTTTATCGCTGTTTTGCTAAATAGTGTAGCCATTGGGACAAAAATATTTGCCTCATAATTTTCAAATATCTGATAGGCTAAAATTAACATCACATCTCCAGATAAAATTGCAGTACTGCTGTCCCACTTTTGGTGTACTGTAGTATTTCCTCTTCTAAGGGTTGCAGAATCCATAATATCATCATGGACTAAAGAAAAATTATGAAAAATTTCACCAGCCAATGCAGCGTCTAATGCTTTTTTTGGGGGCCCAGAAAAAATATCTGTACTTATCAATGTTAATATGGGTCTAATTCTTTTTCCCTCAAGACTTAGAATATAGTTTACAGGAGCATACAAGTTTTTAGGGACTGCATTGACTGTATATTTTTCTAGATGATCAGCAAACATTTGATGATATTGAGAAAGAGAAAGCATCCTATAATAATATTTGGGTTAAATGTATGATAAAATCCTAATTTAAAAAAGCTTGTTAAAATTATAAAATATGATAGAGTTATAAATAATATCTTATTAAATTTGCAAATGTAAACTATCGTCATGTATAGGACTCATAATTGTGGAGAATTAAGAAAATCTGATATTGGAAAACAAGTTTCCCTTTCTGGATGGGTTCAAAAAATGCGAGATAAAGGATTTATAATTTGGGTAGATTTACGAGATAGATATGGAATCTCTCAATTAATTTTTGATGAACAAAGAACAAGTAATGATTTATTAAATCAAGCAAAATCATTAGGCCGTGAATTTGTAATACAGATAGATGGAGAGGTTATTGAAAGGGCTTCTAAAAATCAAAATATTCCAACAGGAGATATTGAAATTTTGGTTAAAACCCTTACAATACTAAATAGCTCTACTACTCCACCATTTACAATAGAAGATAATACAGACGGAGGCGAAGAGCTTAGAATGAAGTATAGATATCTAGATATCCGAAGAGAGCCTGTAAAGAAAAATTTAATACTAAGACATCAAATAACTCAACAAGTAAGAAAATATCTTTCTGACAGTTCGTTTATAGAAGTTGAAACCCCATGTTTAATTAAGTCGACCCCAGAAGGTGCTAGAGATTTTGTTGTACCATCTAGGACTAATGAAGGAGAGTTTTATGCCCTACCGCAATCTCCCCAAACATTTAAACAATTACTAATGGTGGCTGGTCTTGATAAATATTTTCAAATTGTCAAATGCTTTAGGGATGAAGATTTAAGAGCAGATCGTCAGCCCGAATTTACGCAAATAGATTGTGAGATGGCATTTGTTAAGCAGGATGATATTTTAAATACTTTCGAAGGACTTATCGTTGATATATTTAAAAAAATCAAAAAGATTGACCTTAATAAATTTCCAAAAATTACATATGACCAGGCAATAGAAAAATATGGAACGGATCAGCCTGATATTAGATTTGGGATGGAATTTGTAGAATTAAATGAAATTTGTCAACATAAAAATTTCAATGTATTTAATTCTGCTGAACTAGTTGTTGGAATTGCTGTCACTGGCGGTAACACATTTACAAGAAAAGAAATTGACAAATATATAGACTGGATAAAAACTCCTCAGGTTGGAGCAATGGGAATGGTGTACGTAAGATGTAACGATGATGGAAAATTTAAATCTTCTGTAGACAAATTTTATGATCAAACAGATCTAAAAAATATTGCTAAAAAAACTAATGCAAGTAAAGGTGATTTAATTATGATTTTATCTGGAGATAAAAATACGGTAAGATCGCAGCTTAGTGCGCTACGCCTTGAAGTGGCTAAAAATCTAGGACTTAGAAATTCAGAAGAATTTGCGCCATTATGGGTTGTAGATTTTCCATTACTAAGCTGGAATGAAGAAGAAGATAAATTTCATGCAATGCATCATCCATTTACCGCACCAAAACCTGATCAAATAGAACTATTAAAAACCTCCCCTGGTTCTGTAAAAGCAAATGCATATGATCTAGTAATTAATGGGAACGAAATAGGTGGAGGATCTATAAGAATTCATGATAAAAGTGTTCAAGAACAAATGTTTAAATGTCTTGGATTTACAAAACAAGAGGCAGAAGAACAATTTGGTTTTCTTATGAATGCATTTCAGTATGGAGCGCCGCCACATGGGGGTATTGCTTTTGGATTAGATCGATTAGTTGCAATTCTTGGTGGAAGTGAAACTATCAGAGACTTCATAGCATTTCCAAAGAATAATGCAGGCAGAGATGTTATGATTGATTCTCCATCAAAAATTTCTCCAGAACAATTAAAAGAGCTTAAACTAAAACAAGATCTATAAAAACATAAATAATGAAAATATTTATTTATGTACTATTTACTATATCACTAATTTTTATCATCTCTGGATATATAATAGAGGATATTAATTCAGAAAAATTTATAGGTGGTGGCACTTTTCTATTATTCTTTATAGTAATTCCATTATTTCTTTATTATAGATGGCAAAACAAAAAACTTAAGGATTTTATTTTGGATAATGAAGAATTAAAAAAAATGAAAGATGACAACTAATTTAAATTTCTTCTAGCAATAAAAAATTTTTCTAACAACTCTTTGGACTCATTTTCTAAAACACCGCTATTAACTTTTGTTTTAGGGTGTAGCGTGCTTCCCATTATTGTAAATCCTCTTTTTAAATCTTTTGCAGCATAAAACAAATTAGAAATCCTACTCCAATATAATGCTCCAGCGCACATTTGACAAGGCTCTAAAGTAACATACATACTACAACCGTTTAAGAATTTACCGCCAAGATAGTTTTCAGCTGCTGTTATTGCTAAGATCTCTGCGTGGGCAGTAACATCATTTAATGTCTCTGTTAAATTATGTGCTCTTGCTATAATTTGATTTTCTATAACAACTACAGCGCCTATAGGAACCTCTCCTTTTGATAAAGCTAACTGTGCTTCTTCAATAGCCTTATTCATAAAATATTTGCTGTCGTATTCTAACTTCATTAAGTTATTATTTTAATATTCATTGGCTGTTATTTTTTTATAGATTAAGAGCGCCTGACTATCTGAGAAAGATGCAATATAGTGGCATATTTCTAATATCCTGTAATATAAGTCTGATTTATTAATATCTATTGTATCAGGCAAAAGATTAAGTATTAGTTTATCATAACTATTATATGTCCCTGCATACATATTATTAGCTGCAGTAATATAGCTTTCTAATAAAACGCCTATAAGATTATATCCTGCAATTTCTTTTTCTGTGACTTCTTTAGACTCATATATGTTCTCTACACTGATTTTAATTATATCTGAAATCTGAGCTTTGTATTTACTTCGATCTAAAAGAGATGATTGAAAAACCCCCTGAATAATCTCTGCTTCATTATTCATAAATATCTCAACGCACTCATTTATCAAAGTGTTTATAGATAAAGCCCTTAAGTAACTTATCCTATCGGTTGTATTACTTAATTGGTGATATTTTTCAGTATTAATTGAATCCCTTACCAAATTAATTAGATATTCTAAAGCGAATTCTTCTTCAATTAATCCAAGATTTATGCCGTCCTCAAAGTCAATTATTGTATAGCAGATATCATCTGCTGCCTCAACTAAATATGCTAATGGATGTCTAATATAACTCCCCGTTTCATCCTTTGTTAACCCAAGTTCCTGTGCTATATCAATAAATACATCTAACTCACTTTGAAAGAAACCATATTTCTTATGGGAAACATTAGTAGTTGGTTTAATTGGAAGTGATTCCTTAGGATATTTGACAAAAGCTCCCAAGGTAGCATAACTTAAGCGAAGCCCTCCTTGTCTTCCGATCCGAGATTGTGTTAATATTTTAAACCCATTAGCATTACCTTCAAAATCACACAAATCTTGATATTGTTTTTTAGTTAAATCCTTTGAAAATTCTTTGCCTTTTCCTGAAATAAAGAACTGCCCAATAGATTTTTCTCCAGAATGACCAAATGGAGGATTACCTATATCATGTGCTAATGAAGCAGAAGCTACAATAGCTCCAAAATCATTGGCCTGGTATCTATATTGTTCTCTTAACTCTGGATATTTTTCTAATACTTTCATTCCCACCTTTCTACCTAGGGACCTTCCCACAACGCTAACTTCTAAACTATGAGTTAGCCTAGTATGAACAAAATCTTCGCTTGAAAGCGGAACTACCTGTGTTTTGTCTTGAAGGCTTCTAAATTCGGAAGAGAAAATTATTCGATCATAATCCACTTCAAATCCAAGTCGTGTTTCGTCCTGATCTTTTCTTTCTCTTTTTTGAGTATCACCAAATCTTTTTAATGACAATAATTTCTCCCAGTTCATTCTTTTATTTCCTGATTAGCAATATAATCAAAAGTATTAATTCCTAAAGTTAAAATACTAATATTAATGTCCTAAAATCATATCTAATTAATAACATTCAGTTAACATTAAGATTACATTATAAAATGATATTTGCATAGTATTTTAAATTAAGTGATGAAAAAAATTTTATTAATGATTATAGTTTTATCTCCTCTGGTTGCTTTTTCTCAAGGTAGAGAAGATCAAGTTAACACGAAAGGTCAACCACACTTTAAGGTTTTTTGGAATTATCATTATGATTATACAAAAGATGTTGATCAAGTAAGCGCCTTTGAATTAACTAGAGTTTAT